>CDYX01039691.1_pt1 | contig 111842 bp, 127 predicted proteins | sample 554871 | NCBI WGS metagenome assembly CDYX01 (sample SAMEA3182061, study PRJEB8094) | gut metagenome | biome: human; feature: gut; material: Stool; isolation source: human stools | place: Canada | collected 2013-01-14 | reverse complement strand
CCGCCGGTGAGCACACCGTCCTTCTCGTCCTTGACGATAGCCACAGAGATGTTGGTGCACTCAGAGCCGGTGCCGCAGGTGGTGGGGATGGCGATGACGTCCTTCTCGTGCACCACGGGGAATCGCTTGAAGTACAGGTTGTGGACGGTATCGGGGCGCTTGCAGCCCAGCAGCTTGCACAGGTCCATAATGGCGCCGCCGCCCACGGCGATGACGCGGTCATAGCTGTCGTAGGGGATGGCGTCGTACATGACCTGGATCATTTCCTCGCTGGGTTCGCCAGCGCCGAACTTCTCCTGGAACACATAATGGCACTTGAGGCCCAGATCCTTCATGAAGGGGGTGTAGATGAACTCGTTGGTCAGCACCACGTCCCGCTCGTTCAGCTTGAACTCCTCCGCCATCTGGGCGAAGGTCTGGAACTTGTACACTGTGGGAGCGAAAATAATCTCCCGCTTGTCAGCCATCAGGGAAGCGGAAAAAGCATCCATGATTCTTGTCTCCTTTTTAAATATAAAATGTACGCCGTGCCCCGGCATCTGCCGGGGCACGATCTGTTTTATCTCCGGGGCTTGGGGGCGTTGACGCAGGTGCTGTGGCACACGTGGGCCGTCTCCATCACCACCTCGCTGACCGTCGGGTGGGGATGAACGGTGCGGCCAATCTCCGCCACCGTGCCTTCGCACTCCATAACCGCGGCCACCTCGGCCGCCAGGTCCGTGGCCCGGGGGCCGATGATGTGGAAGCCCAGGATCTCATCCGTGGCCTTGTCGTAGACAAACTTGGCGAAGCCCTTGTTCTCGCCCATGGTCAGGGCCTTGCCGTTGCCGGAGAGGCTGAACGTCCCTACGCCTACATCCCGGCCGGTGGCCTGGGCCTGCTCCTCTGTAAGGCCCACCATGGCGGTCTCGGGATTGCAGTAGACACAGGAGGGGATGCGCTCATAGTGCAGCTGCTTGCAGGGCTTTCCGGCGATGTGGTCCGCCACCAGCAGGCCCTGGGCGGAGGCCACATGGGCCAGCTGCATCTTGCCGTTGATGTCGCCGATAGCGTACACGCCGGGTACATTGGTGCGGCAGAGGCCGTCCACCTCCACAAAGCCCTTCCGGTCCATTTTCACGCCGATGGTGTCCAGGCCAATGCCCCGGGTATTGGGGGCTCGGCCGCCGGTCATCAGCACCACGTCGCCCTCCACAGTGCCCTTGGCGCCATCCTTGACAGAGGCGTAGTGGATCTTCAGGCCGTCCTCGATAGACTCCACCTTCACACCCAGCACCAGCTCCACACCGCAGGACTTCAGCTCCGCTTCCACGAAGCTGGTGACATCCTTGTCCAGGGGCCCCAGCAGCCGGTCCAGCATCTCCACAATGGTGACCGGAACGCCCAGGCGATAGAAGAAGGTGGCGAATTCCACGCCGATGACGCCGCCACCCACAATGATGATGTGCTTGGGGCACGTGGTCATGTTCAGCAAGCCGGTGGAATCCACCACACCGGGCAGGTCCACGCCGGGAATGGGGATCCGGGCGGGGCTGGAGCCAGTGGCCACGATCAGGTGGTCGCAGGTCAGGTCCTCACCGCCGGCCAGATGGACCGTCTGCCGGTCCGTCAGGGTGGCGTGGTCGGCGAACACCGTGACGCCGTGGCTCTTCTCCAGGAAGGCCACGCCGTTGCTCAGCTGCTTGGAGACGGCGTTCTTCCGCTCGATGATTTTGGCGTAGTCGAAGGTGACGTTGTCGGCGCTGACGCCGAAGGGGGCGCCGTTTTTGGCGTCGTGATAGATATCGGCGGAGTGGAGCAGCGTCTTGGTGGGGATGCACCCCCGGTTCAGGCAGGTGCCGCCCAGCTCCGCCTCCTCCACCAGGGCGGTCTTCAGGCCGTTCTGGCTCAGGCGGATGGCGCACTCGTAGCCGCCGGGGCCGCCGCCCACGACGATGGCATCAAATTTCTGCATAGGCGCCTCCTCAGATCAGCAGGATGGGATTCTGCAGATAGCTCTTCAGCTTCTGCAGGAATTTGGCGGCCTCGGCCCCGTCGATGATCCGGTGGTCATAGCTCAGGCACAGGGCGCACATGGACTTGATGACCACCTGGTCCTCGCCCTCGTCATCGGTGACCACCACGGGGGTCTTGGCGATCTTGCCCACGGCCAGGATGGCGGACTCAGGGGGATTGATAATGGCCACGAAGTCATCCAGGTCGAACATGCCCAGGGAGGACACAGTGAAGGTGCCGCCGTGATAGTCGGCCTCGGTCAGCCTGCCCTCCCGGGCCTTCTCGATGAGCTCCGCGGACTTGGCGGCGATGCCGGTGAGGCCGATGATGTCGGCGTCCCGGATCACAGGCACGATCAGCCCGCCGGGGACGGAGACGGCAGTACCGATATTTACATAATCATGGTAGACGATGTCGCTGCCGTCCACGCTGGCGTTGACGATGGGGAAGTCCTGGAGCGCCTTGGCGCAGGCCCGGACAATGATGTCGTTGTAGGAGATCTTGATGCCCAGGGCCTTGTACTGGCGCCGCAGGGCCACGGCGGCCGTCATGTCCACCACCATCCGGTGGTTGGTCTGGGCATTGGTGGACTTGCTGGTCAGCATATTCCGGGAGATGGCCTTGCGCATCCCGCTCATGGCTTCGGTGCGGGTGCCCCGGGTCAGCTGACCGGGGATGGGCTCCGCTGCGGGTGCGGGTTCTACCGCGGCACTGGCGATGTGCAAGTCCTCTGTGGTGATCTTGCCGTTGGGGCCGGTGCCGGTGAGGCCGGAGAGGTCAATGCCCTGGATGCGGGCCTGGTTGGCGGCCAGCGGCGTCACGGCGGGCTGGTTGGCGATGTAGTTCTGCACGTCCCGCTCCACCACCAGGCCGTCCGGCCCGGAGCCGGGGACGGCGGCGATGTCCACGCCGTTTTCCTCTGCCCGGAGACGGGCTCTGGGAGAGGAGAAGACACGCTCACCGGGGGCGTGCTCCACGACAGGTTGCGGGGCGGGAGCGGCCTCGGCGGTAGGTGCCTCGGGTGCAGCGGCGGCGGGGGCGGCAGCAGGAGCTTCACCGCCCAGCAGGGCGGAGATGTCCTCACCGGGCTGGCCCACGATGGCGATGGGCTGGGTGATGGGGACCGTGTCCCCCTCGGGATGCAGGATTTTCAGCACGGTGCCGGTGGCGGTGGAATCCATGGTGATGGTCAGCTTGTCGGTCTCCATCTCAAAGAGGGGGGCGCCCTCAGTGGTCTGCTCGCCCTCTTTCGCCAGCCACTTGGTGATGGTGCCCTCCTCCATCAAAAGGCCCTGCTTGGGCATGATAATGACAGAAGCCATGTCGTCTGCTCCTTTCTCAGCGGTACAGGGACGCCTTGCAGGCGTCCACGATATCCTTCACGCTGGGCAGCACCGCCTGTTCCAGCCCCAGGTTAAAGGGAAGGGGGCAGGCCTTGGCGCCGATATGGACAGGGGCGGCGTCCAGATAGGGAAATACCATCTGGCTCACCTGAGACACCACCTGGGCGCCCCAGCCGTTGTTCTGATGGGCCTCGTGGACCACTACTAGGCGGCCGGTCTTTTTCACGCTCTCCGCTACGGTGTCGTAGTCAAAGGGCACCAGGGTCCGGGGGTCGATGACCTCAGCGGAGATGCCCTCCTTGGCCAGCTCGTCGGCGGCCTCCAGAGCCCGCTTCACATACAGCAGGTTGGCCACGATGGTCACGTCCGTGCCCTCCCGCTTGATGTCTGCCTTGCCGAAGGGAATGCAGAAATCCGGGTCGTCGGACACCTCACCTTTGGTAGCGTAGAGCACCTTGTGCTCGAAGAAGCAGACGGGGTTGTCGTCCCGGATGGCGGTGCGCAGCAGCCCTGCGGCGTCGGCGGGAGTGGAGGGGCAGACTACCTTTAGCCCCGGGATGTGCATGAACAGGCTCTCCAGGGACTGGGAGTGGGTGGCGGCGTTGCCGCGGCCTGTGCCCTGCTGGCCCCGGATCACCAGGGGGATCTTGGCATGGCCGCCGAATACGTACCGGGTCTTGGCTACCTGGTTGAAGATCTGATCCGCTGCCACAAAGGCGAAGTCCCAGTACATCAGCTCTGCGATGGGGCGCATCCCGCCGGAGGCGGCGCCCAGGGCGGCGCCGATGATGGCGGACTCAGAGATGGGGGTGTTGCGGACCCGGTCCGTGCCGAATTCCTTGTAGAGGTCCCGGGTGCAGCCGTACACGCCGCCCAGCTTCTCCACGTCCTCGCCCATGACGAAGACCCGCTCGTCCCGCCGCATCTCCTGGGCGATGGTCTCCCGGATCGCCTGCGAATAAGAAAGCTTAGCCATTGTCTCGTACCCCCTTAACCTTCATAGAACACGTCGTCCAGAACATGGGCCGGATCGGGCTCCGGGCTGTTCATGGCGAACTCCACAGCGGCCTCCATCTTCTTGGCGGCGGCAGCCTCGATGTCGTCCAGCTCCTGCCGGGTGGCCAGCTTGTGCCGGGTGAGATAGGCGCGGAACAGCTTGATGGGGTCCCGCTTCTCCTTCCATTCCTCGACCTCCTCCCGAGTGCGGTAGGGCTCCGGGTCGCCGGTCCAGTGGCCACGCCAGCGGTAGGTCTTGCACTCCAGCAGGGTGGGACCCTCGCCCTTCAGAGCCCGCTCCTTGGCCCGGGCGAAGGCTTCGTACACAGCGCACACATCGTTGCCGTCTACCACCTCGCCGGGGATGCCATAGCCGGCGGCTCGGTCGGCGATGTTCTCCACGGAGGTGGACTGCCAGGTTGGTACGGTCATGCCGAACTGGTTGTTCTCGCACACGTAGATCACCGGCAGCTTCCACACCGCCGCCAGGTTGATGGACTCGTGAAAGGTGCCCTGGTTGGAGGCGCCGTCACCGAAGAAGGCCACGGAGACGTTTTTCCGGTTCTGCATCTTGATGGCCAGGCCGCCGCCGGTGGCGATGGGGATGCCACCGCCCACGATGGCGTTAGCGCCCAGATTGCCCTTGGAGAAGTCGGCGATGTGCATAGAGCCGCTGCGGCCCTTGCAGTAGCCGGTGGCCTTGCCCATCAGCTCCGCCAGGGCCCGGTCCAACTCTGCGCCCTTGGCGATGCAGTGGCCGTGCCCCCGGTGCGTGGATGCGATGTAGTCCTCGTCCGTCAGCTGAGCACAGACAGAGGCTGCCACAGCTTCCTCGCCGGTGTATAGATGAACGGAGCCCCGCAGCTTGTTTTCGGTGAACAGCGTCCAGGCTGTCTCCTCAAAGTCCCGGATCTCATTCATCTTGTTATAGATCCAAAGTCCGGTTTCACGATCAATCATGAAAGGATGCACCTCCAAAACAGAATTAGGGGCCGTGGGTGCCATTAGAAGCGCGGCCCGCATTTGTTTACAGTTTAACACCCGAATTATCGATAATCAAGTATTTATAATCTATGGGATTTGACAAATCTTCGGACGGGTTTTGTGCAGAATGTGAATTTCTCTGGAAGAATTGACTTTTTCTGGCGGGTTCCATATAATAGAATCTCAATAAGAGCAAAAAATCCGCCGTTTTTGGCGGATTTTCCAGCAGATGGAGGGATTGGATGTGCCGAGAGAGGGCATAGATTCCGTCTCCCACCGGCAGGTGTTCCGGGAGGAGATTCGCAACGCCATCCGGGAGGCGATTTTTTCCGGGAAGCTGAATCCGGGGGACCGGATCATTGAAACCTATTGGGCCAAGGAGCTGGGAGTGTCCCAGGGCCCTGTACGGGAGGCCATCCGGGATCTGGAGGCCATGGGGCTGGTGGAGACGGTGCCCTTCAAGGGATCCCGGATCCGGACGCTGACGGAGAAGGATGTCCGGGACAACTACAGCGTGCGGATCTGCCTGGAGTCTAAGAGCATCCGAGACGCCATCATCCAGCTGGACGACCAGCGGATGGCGGAGTTGGTGGAGCATCTGCGCACCATCCTGCTGGAGATGGATGACTGCGCCAACCGGGGAGATCTGCGGCAGTTCACGGACTGTGACACCCTGTTTCACCGGGCCATCATCGATGCCACGGGAAATCAGGTGCTACTGAAGCTATGGGAGCAGTGCAATATGCGCAACTGGTTCCGCTTCTCCGCCCTGACGGACGCGACCAGTCTGCGGCAGCTCCAGTCCGGCCACCAGCAGATTTTGGAGGCCATCTGCGCCCGGGACGTCAAGACGGCCACCTCCATGCTGGAGGACCATCTGACCGGCCTGATGGACGGCTTCATCCGGGGCGTCAAGGCTTAGAAACCAACTGGTAAACGCGCAGATATTTCAGAACTTCTTGCCAGCATTGACCTTCCACTTCTCATGCGCTATCTTCATGTGCTATCTTAATATGGCAATTTAAGGTTACCACCGAGTAAACGCCTTGCTCCATTCTGTCAGGCTAGGGAAAGAATGGAGTCAAGGCGTATTTTTGTTTAGCTAACAAGGCGTGTTCATGTCCCGGGAAATGCGCAGAAAACGCCAGGTCCTGCCGTCGGAGGAGTGCCGCGCCGTCGTGGAGCGGGGAACCTCCGGCGTGCTGGCCCTGGCCGAGGATGGCGGATACTCCTACACGGTGCGGCTCAGCTATGTGTACGACGGGGCATAAGCTGGAGCTGATCCGTAGGACGACCTACTTCTGCAGTGTGATGGTCTTTGGCACGGTACGGGTTTTGGAGGATAACCGGGAAAGGCGGACTGCCACCGAGAAACTGGCGGTAAAGTACGCGCTGAGGGACTCCTTGGAGCACCATGCCCAGGCCATCCATCAGGTGTGGAAGCCCTTGTGCATTCTAGAGATGACGATTGCCCCTCTCTCCGGTAGGAAAGCCATCGAGATCGTCTGAAAACATCCCCATCCCTACAAAGATGGAAAACGAACGATTGCGGGATTTTCTGCGCTCTACAGGAAGAAAGCGAGGTCAAGGGCAAAATACGCAGTGATCTACCGGCACCGAAATGAATATCCGTTATGTTTCGATTTTTTCAGATATCCCGAAGCGGATACTACGATTTCGTCCATCGTCTGGGTAGGCCGGAGAAAGACGCGGCCCTTGCAGAAATCATTGCGGAACAGAGGGAGCGCAGCTTTCGTACACATGGCTGTCGCAGGATGTGTCTGGAGCTGAAAAAGCGGGACATCCACCGTGATCCCAAGACCATACTGCGTATCATGGAGAAATACGAATTGCTTGCGGAAATCCGGCGGCGCAGAAAATGGGGCAATCTAGGGCAGCAGGCAATCAATACGAAAACTTGCTGAACCGTCGGTTTCATGCGGACAGACCCAACAGCAAATGGGCGACGGATATTTTCTACATCCACACCAAGCAGGGCGTACAGTATCTGTCCATGATCTGGGAACTTTATGATAACAGCATTGTTGCCTACAAGACCAGCACAAAGCAAACCATCAACCTAGTGTTGGACACCATTCGCCTGGTCATGCGCAAGGAGAAAAAGAGGGCCGCTGCAGAGTTGCAAATCCACAGCGACCAGGGGTTCCAGTACACCTGGCAAGCATACTTTGACCTGACAAAATATGGAATTATACTTTCCATGTCAAGATGAGGAAATGGTTATGACAATGCTATGGCAATGTATCTACCGCCGCAAACCCGCCACTCTCTCAGGAGCCAACGAACTGATTAACCGCTACATTCACTTCTACAACCATGAACGTATCCAGTTAAAAACTGGAGAGGCGCCGCTTACGTTGCGCCTCTCCGCTTAAAATTCCATACATGAAAGCCTTTTTATGCTGTCCGCACTATCTGGCGCGGTTCACTGCTGCCCCAGGGCCCTTTTGTGTCAATGTCGCCTCCGGCCCCGGTAGCCGCCCCCGCGGCGGCGGGGTACGCTACGGCCGTACCGGTAGCGCCGGCGGCCTACCGTCAGCTTCCAGACGATCAGCGCCGCCGCCAGCACCAGCAACGCGATGCCAACCACCTTCACCGCGGTGGAACTGAAGAAGTTCCGCACGTTCCGCCAAAACAGCAGCAGGCCGGAGGCCTCCACATCATGGGAGGCCAGCAGGTCCACCGTGGTCAACACCTCTCCCTCCAGAGAGAGGGAGAGAGTGCCAAGCACCTGCCCCTCGGTGACCGGAGCGTCCACAGGACTCTCCAGGTCCAGCGTCCGCTCCAGAGAGGCGGGATCAGTGCCCTTGGGCAGCAACAGCTCCACATCCGCCGCCGGATGGACGGACACATGGTCCACCTTGGACAGCGCCACGCTGACCTCCTTCACCAGCTCAGCCTCCTCCAGCACCGTCTGATAGGAGAAGTTCTCAAAACCCCAGTCGAAGAGACGGGAGGTCTCGGAAAAGCTCTGGACCTGGGTGCCGCCGCTGGGCAAGGTCACGGATTCGGCCCCCAGCACCACGCTGATGAAGGAGAGGCTGCCCTCCGCGGCAGTGGATACCAGGCAGTGGCCGGCATCGGAGGTGGAGCCGGTCTTGACGCCGTGGGCCCGGCTGTCCAGATATCCCAAGGCCCGCCAGTTGGAGATCAGGTAGTTGGTGGAGTGGAGCACCCGCTCCTCGCTGAGATTGGTGGCGGGGATGGTGGCGCTCTTCATATCGCAGATCCGCAGGAAGTCGTCATGCTTCAGGGCCTCCGCTGTGATGAGGTACAAGTCCCAGGCGGAGGTGTAGTGCTGGCTGTCATGCAGGCCGGTGGTGTTGACGAAGTGGGTGTTCTCACACCCCAGAGCCGCAGCCTTTTCATTCATGGCGCCCACGAAGGCGTCCACGCTGCCGCTGACCTGCTCCGCCAGAATGTTGCACGCCTCGTTGGCGGAGACGATCAGCATACACTCCAGCAGCTGCTCCACCGTCAGCACCTCCCCGGCCCGGATGCCGGCGGTGCTGCCATCCGCCGCCAGCCCCTCCAGGGCGCTCTCCGTAACAGTGATTGGCTGGTCCATGGACAGCTGCCCGCTGTCCACTGCCTCCAGCGTCAGCAGAGCGGTCATGATCTTGGTGAGACTGGCGGGATAGAGCTCCTCGTGCTCGTTCTTTCCATAGACCATGCGGCCGGTGTTGGCGTCCACCAGCAGGGCAGCCTTGGCCTGGATGGCGGGGTCAGGCACCTCTGCGGCGGAGGCAGGACCTGTCAGCAGGGAGACCGCCAGGATCAGCAGCAAAAAAACAGAGAAAAAGCGGTGTGTTTTCATATCAAACTCCTACCATCTGTGGTATAATCAACTTGCATCGCGCGGCAGCGGCGCCGAAAAGCGCCGCGGTTCGACATTTCAATTCATAGTATATCAAAAAACGGGTGGGAGTTCAACAGTGAGTGGACGGGGAAGGCCGACAAAAAGTGAGATCATTCTGCTGGGGCTGACGGCGGTGTTCCTGTGCGCCCTGGCGGGCCTGTCTCTTCGGGATCGGCAGGATCGCGTCCCGGGCGTAGTCATTGAGACAGAGGCGGAGGTCCCCCGGGAGGAGATCGCCCCGGACTTCCCGCCGGTGGATCTGAACACTGCCACGGCGGAGGAGCTGGACACGCTGCCCGGCATCGGGGAGAGCCTGGCCCGCCGGATCATCGCGTACCGGGAGGCCAACGGCCCCTTCGGGAGCATTGAGGAGATCATGGAGGTGAGCGGGATCGGAGAGGCGAAATTCGCCGAGCTGGAGGACCGCGTCACTGTGGACAACGGCAAAGGAGAGGTGACAAATGAGGATTCTGGTGGTTGATGACGAAAAGCTGCTGGTCAAGGGCGTGAAATTCAATCTGGAGAACGAGGGGTACGAGGTGGAGTGCGCCTATGACGGTGCCTCCGCCGTGGAGCTGGCCCGCAACGGCCGCTTCGATCTCATCATTCTGGATGTGATGATGCCGGAGCTGGACGGGCAGGAGGCATGTATGCGGATCCGGGAGTTCTCCAATGTGCCCATCATCATGCTCACCGCCAAGAGCGAGGACGCGGACAAGCTGATGGGCTTTGAGTGCGGAGCGGATGACTACGTTACAAAGCCCTTCAACATTCTGGAGCTGAAGGCCCGGGTTCGGGCGCTGCTGCGGCGGGCCGCCGGCACGCAGCGGAACCGGGGCGCCGTCCTGACCGCGGGGGACTTGTCCCTGAACACGGAGGAGCGGGTGGCCATCCGGGATGGAAAGACCGTGGATCTGACCGCCAAGGAGTACGATCTGATCGAGCTGCTGATGCGCAATCCCCGGCGGGTGTACAGCCGGGAGAATCTGATGAACGTGGTGTGGGGCTATGCCTACGCCGGGGACTACCGGACGGTGGATGTCCACATCCGCCGCCTGCGGGAGAAGCTGGAGAAGAACCCGGCGGAGCCGGAGTATATTATGACCAAGTGGGGAGTTGGATACTATTTCAAAGGATAAGGGCAGGATCTGGGACAGCCTGCAGTTCAAGTTCGGCCTGAGCTATATCCTGATTATCGCGGGCGTGCTGCTGCTGCTGAACACCTATCCGCTGCGGGTATCGCAGGATCTGGTGTTCCGCTCCAAGGCAACCACGCTCCAGAGCAGCGTGTCCGTGATGGTCTACTCCCTGTCCGGTCTGGACCGGCTGACCGAGGAGAATGTGTCCCAGGCCATGGCGGTGGTGGAGGAGACGGGCCTCAGCCGCATCCTGGTGACGGACAGTGCGGGCAAGGTCCTCTACGATACCCGGGAGACCAACGACGCCCTGGGGGAGTACAGCTTCTACACAGAGATCGTCCAGGCCCTGCTGGGGAACGACGTGTTCTCCAGCAGCTACCGGGGCGGGGCCTTCCGCAGCCGGGCGGCCTCGCCGGTGCTGTACCAGAACCAGATCATCGGCGCCGTATACGCATACGAGTATGACACGGAGCAGGCCGCTCTGCTGGAGGGGCTGCAGGGCAATCTACTGCGGCTCTCCGCCGGCATCGCAGTGGTGGTGCTGTGTCTCAGCGGCCTGCTGTCCCGGGCGCTGACCCGGAAGATCGGCCAGCTGCTCACCGCCATCCGGGAGGTGCGGGAGGGCGCTTACAGCCACCGGGCGGAGGTGCCCGGACGCGACGAGATCGCCCAGCTGGCCCAGGAGTTCAACAGCTTGACGGACCGCCTCCAGACTACGGAGAACGCCCGCCGCCGCTTTGTGTCCGACGCCTCCCACGAGCTGAAAACGCCCCTGGCGGCCATCCGGCTGCTGACGGACTCCATCCTCCAGACGGAGAACATCGACCGGGAGACGGCACGGGAATTTGTCACAGACATCGGGCAGGAGGCGGAGCGCCTCTCCCGTATCACAGAGGATCTGCTCCGCCTGACCCGGCTGGACAGCAACGTGCTGGAGCGGCCGGTGGTGGTGGACGCGCTGCCGGTGCTGGAGCAGGTGATGCGGATGATGAGCCTGGTGGCCCAGGAGAAGGGAACGGAACTGACCTATCGGGCGGAGGGGACCTGTACGATGCTGGCCACCCGGGATGAGATCCACCAGATCATCTATAATCTGACGGACAACGCCGTGAAGTACACGCCGCCGGGCAGCACGGTCCAGGTCTCCCTGTTTCGGGAGGGGGATCAGGTGGTGCTGACGGTGGAGGACAACGGCGCCGGCATCCCGGAAGAGGACCTGCCCCGGATCTTTGAGCGGTTCTATCGGGTGGACAAGGCACGGTCCCGCGCTGCCGGCGGCACGGGTCTGGGATTGGCCATCGTCAGGGACACGGTGGAAAAGCGGGGCGGCACTGTGGAGGCGGCCAATCGTCCTGGAGGCGGCGCAGTTTTCACCGTCCGCTGGCCCTGGCGGGAAGGAGGCGGCCAGACATGAAAAAGCGATGGATTGCCGTGCTGCTGTGCGCCGCCCTTCTGGCAGCCTTCGGCTGGGGACAGCCCCGCATTTCCGGCGAGGGCGAGACATACGACCTCTATTTCCTGGAGGCGGATCTGTCCGACGCCCCTGGCGGCGATGCCCTGCGGGCGGAGCCGCTGTACATCGAGTCGGGCGAGGTGCGGGACACCCGGGAGCTGGCGGAGTATCTGGTGACGGAGCTGCTGGCGGGACCGGAGGACGCCGCCCTCACCAGCGCCATTCCAGAGGAGACTACCCTGCTGTCCCTGGAGCTGGATGGTACCCGGGCCAAGGTGGACCTCTCCTCCCGCTACCGGTTGCTTTCCGGCGTGGCGCTGGCCTTGGCAGACTATGCCATCACCCTGACGCTGACCCAGCTGCCGGAGATCTCCGCTGTCAGCGTGACGGTCCGGGGCCAGCCGCTGGCCTACCGAGACCGGCAGATCTTCACAGCCAGGGATGTCCTGTTTTCCAGCAACGAGGATGTGATCGACACGCTGAACGCCACCCTGTACTTTCTGGATGAGACCGGCGGCCTGACGCCGGTGGAGATGACACTGGACCTGTACGAGGGGGACACGCAGGCCGGGGCCGTGGTCAAGGCCCTGCTGGAGGGGACGGAGGAAAAGGACTGGCTCTCCGCCATTCCGGAGGGATTCCAGGTAACTTCCGTCCGGCTGGAAGAGAGCACGTGCTATGTGGACCTGCCCACGGCGGCTCTGCCGGGTCTGCCGGAGGGGGCGGATCTGTCCCTGGCCCTCCGGGCACTGGCGGACTCCCTGCTGTCCCTGCGGGCAGTGGAAGAGGTGCGGTATCTGGTGGACGGTGAGTTCGCCTCCGCCTACGGCGGCGCCGCTGTGCTGGAGCCTTATCTCAGCGCAGCTTGACGGCGCGGGACGCCGCCCCATCAGGCGCCGAAGAACAGCCGCACCGCGAAGGCGGAGGCCAGAAACCCCGTCAGGTCCGCGGCCAGGGCTGCCGGGACCGTGTGCCGGGTGCGGATGATCCCGGCAGAGCCGAAGTACACGGCGATGGTGTAGAATGTGGTTTCCGTGCTGCCCAGCATCACGGCGGCCACCCGGCCGATGTAGCTGTCGGGGCCGTAGGTGGCGATGAGGTCCGAGCCGACTGCCAGGGCGCCGCTGCCGGATACGGGGCGCACCAGCATCAGCGGCGTGGTCTCCGGCGGAATGCCCAGAAACTCCAGCGCCGGGGCGCAGAGGCCCGTGAGCCACTCCAGGGCGCCGGAAGCCCGGAACATGGCCACGGCGGTCAGCAGTCCCACCAGGGCAGGCAGGACCTTCAGCAGGACCGTGAGCCCCTCTTCGGCCCCGTGGGTCAGGGCGCCGTAGACATCCACCCGCTTCCCCATGCCGTAGAGGGCCACCCCGGCCAGCAGTACGGGGATCACCAGAGAACTGAGATTCAACGCCGGCACCTCCCCACGGCGGCCAGGAATTTGGCCGTCAGAACGCCAACCACCACCGACAGGGCCGAGGCCAGCCACACCGCCGGCAGGATGTCGAAGGGAGACTGGGCTCCACTGGCGCTGCGGACGGAGGCGATGGTGGCGGGCAGCAGCTGGATGGAAGCGGTATTCAGCACCACCAGCAGGCACAGTTCGTCGCTGGCGGTGCCGCTGCAGCCGCGGGCCATCCGTCGGGCCGCCTGGATCCCGAGGGGCGTGGCGGCGTTGCCCAGTCCCAGCAGATTGGCGGACACGTTGGCGGAGAGTGCCGCCAACGTTTTTTCATCCCGGCTGGCCTGGGGCATCAGTCGCCGCAGAATGGGCCGGAAGGCCCGGGCCAATCCGGCAGAGAGGCCGCAGACATTCATGATTTCCATGACGCCGCTCCACAGGCACAGAATGCCGGCCATGGAGACACTGAGCTCCACGGCGGAGGCGGCGCCGTCCATAGCCGCGTCGGCCACGGCGTCCAGATTTCCGGTGAACAGGCCGAAGACCAGGGACAGCACCACCATCCCGGTCCAGATCCAGGTCATTGCCATTGTCATTCCCCCTGTGTTTGTGACGGATACCCGGCAGCTTCTCAAAAAATATGAAGAGGCCAGCTGAGATTTCGGAAAAGCAAATTGGTAAATTCACTTTATTTTTGGAATCAAATTGACAAAATGCGACCGTCTGTGATATGTTCTTATAAATGGATAGTTAGGACATATTGCTGAAAAAGGAGATACATCGTGAAATCAACGGGAATTGTCAGAAAGGTGGATGAACTGGGACGGATCGTGCTCCCTATCGAGATGCGCCGGACGCTGGATATCGGCGAGAAGGATGCATTGGAAATCTATGTGGAAGGCTCGTCCGTCATTCTGAAAAAATACAAGCCCAGCTGCGTTTTCTGCGACGCCACCAAAGACATCACGGTATTCAAGGGGAAGAATATCTGCCCCAAGTGCCTGAAAGAATTGAAAGAGCTGTGAGCGCCCTGTGCGCTGAAAACATGACGCCCATGCGGAGTTCTCCGCATGGGCGTCTTCTGCGCTGCATGTCCTGCGCGGGTCATGACCGCTCCAGGGCCGCGGCGTACAGCTCGTTTTTGGAAAGACCCGTGTGGGCCGATACCTCCCGGGCGGCATCTTTCAGCCGGATTCCCTGGGCCACCAGCCGCAGGACTTGCTCCGTCCCCTCCTCCAGCGTGACGGCGGCGGTCTCCCGGGGCGGGCTGCCCGCCACCACCAGCACGTATTCTCCCTTGGGGGTGTTTTCCTGGTAATAGGCCGCCGCTTCTCCCAGGGTGGTGCGCACAGTCTCCTCGTGGAGCTTCGTCAGCTCCCGGCACAGGGCCACCCGCCGGTCCGGGCCGAAGGTCTCCCGCAGGTCCTCCAGCGTGGCGCGCAGCTTGTGGGGCGCCTCGTGGAAGATCATGGTCCGCTCCTCGTTTTTCAGAGAGTCCAGCCGTTCCCGGCGGCTTTTCTTGTTGACGGTGAGGAAGCCCTCAAAGGTGAACCGCCCCGTGGGCAGGCCGCTGACCGCCAGGGCATTCACTGCCGCGCAGCAGCCGGGGATGGAGAGCACCTCCACCCCATTTTCGGCACACAGCCGCACCAGATCCTCTCCGGGATCGGAGATGGCCGGTGTACCGGCGTCCGTCACCAGAGCGCAGGACTCCCCAGCCAGCAGCCGCTGCAGGATGGCCTGGCCCGCAGCGGCATGGTTGTGTTCGTGGTAGCTCACCAGGGGCTTTTTGATCTGAAAGTGATTCAGCAGCTTCACAGAGACCCGGGTGTCCTCCGCGGCGATGAAGTCCACGGCTCCCAGCGTCTCCGCTGCCCGGGGAGAGAAGTCCCCCAGGTTGCCGATGGGCGTGGCCACCAGATACAGCGTACCGCTCATGCGTTCGTCTCCTTTGTTCGGAAATAGGCGTTGTCCAGCTCCGCCGTGGGGCGGCCGGTCCCGTCCTCCAGGCAGAGGGGGGCGGCGATGTCCAGCCCGGGCCGTCCGCCCCGGCGGGCCTCTAACAGCAGCAGGGAAGGGGCGTCCCCCGCCCGGCGGCAGACGAGGCGCAGCCGCTTGGGCTCCAGTCCCCGGGCCCGGAGGGCGCAGCACAGGTCCGCCAGCCGCTCCGGCTTGTGGACCAGGCAGAAGCTCCCGCCCCACCGCAGCAGCCAGGCTGCTGCCGTGCAGATATCCTCCAGGGTGCAGCCAGTCTCGGACCGGGCAGCCCGGAGGGCCTCAGTCTCCGGCAGCCTGCCGGACCCGGCGGGATAGTAGGGAGGGTTGCACACCACCAAGTCAAAGCCACCGGCGGGCAGCAGGCCGCGGATCTTTCGTAGGTCTCCCCGGCGGAAGATCAGGCGGTCTGCCAGGCCGTTCCGGGCGGCGGCCTGCTCCGCCAAGCGGACGGCGTCCGGCAGCAGCTCCACACCGGTGACGGACAGTGCCCGCTGGCGCTGGAACAGCAGAAGGCCCAGCAGTCCGGTGCCGCTGCCCAGGTCGCACACCCGAAGCCCCGGCTTCAGCCGGGGAAAGCTGCCCAGCAGAAAGGAGTCGGTACTGGGCTGGAACAGGCCGTCATCGCAGACGAAGGAGAGTCCGCCGGGGCAGAGGAGTTCCCAGTGCTGCAAGTCGATCCCCCCATTGGATGATGTCTATATTCATATTATAATGGAAGATCATCATTCTTGCAATGGGGGGCACGGTTCAAAAGAAAAGGCCGCTTGGGCGCGCTCCGGTGCAGTGGCCCTCCGCGCGACGATCGGTGCAAGCGCCGATTTGGTCTGGCCTTTGGGCCTTTTGCGATTCCTGTAGTTGCTGCCCCGTGGCGGATCGTGCGGACGGCGCGGAGCGGCCACTGCATGTTCTCTCCTTCTCTTTTTGCTGCCGCTGGCCCGGTGGGTGATGGAAGTTTCTGCAGCAGGCCGATGCTCTCATCGCCCGCCGGTCCAGGCCCCTGCGGGTCGTGAGGGCCGAGACTTACAGCACGGCCCGGAGCCAGCCCAGGACCAGCAGGTGGAGGGGGTAGAACATATAAAAGAACCACTTGGAAAAACCGCCGCTGGTTCCGTGCTGGCCTGTGTAGCGGGAGAGGAGCAGCAGCGGCAGAAACGCCCCCACGTACTCGACGGAGTAGGCGTAGAGCTCCCAGTCGATCTGGAAGACATGGTCGTAAAACAGTCCGAAAAACGGGTGGATCAGCAGGGAGAGCACCCCCATGTCCAGCATGACCACCATGCAGTAGGCAAACGCCTGGTGCTTCCAACTGCCATAATAATAGTCGAACACCAGGATAATCACCACGCCTGTGTAGCCCCAGTCCGCCGGGACAGACAGGATGAACAGGAGCAAAATCAGCAGGACCTTCCAGGCAGAGCAGAGGCGCGGGCTCCTGCGGATGCGGACCGCCAGAACGCCCAGAAAAATGGTATAGATGACATTGGGGCGCATCAGCTGGATGGCGGCCAGATCGCCGCCGAAGTGGAAGTACAGAAAGGGAAACCAGCTGACCAGCGCGAAAACAGCCAGGCGGAGCAGATACCGGTTGAGGTTTCTGGTGTGGTGACAGCCCTCCACGGCGGCAAAGAACATGGTGGGGCCGGTGATTTTTCCGATGGAATGCAGGAGAATCGCCAACAGGGTGCCGTCGGGGACAAAGGCGAAGGCGATATGGTCGATCACCATGGCCGCCACCGCCACGGCCTTCAGATGATTGAGGGAGAGCCCGCCCCGGGACCGCTCCAGGCATTCAGCGGACGGGGGAGGGCAGGCGGGCAGCCCCTGTGGCGTTTCTCCGGAAAGGCCGCGGCTTTCCTCCAGACAGTGGTCGGTCATGCGGCTCCCTCCATGGCCCGCAGGGCCGTCACCAGAGCCGGTTCCCCGGCGGGGGAGAGAATGTCCGGCGTGGTGCCCGTTTCCTCACTGCTGGAGCCGTCACCGTTCAGGCCGAACATCATGGTGAACTGCACCAGGATGCCGCTGTTGGGCAGCTGCAGGAAGACTGGATCCAGAGCCCCGATGCCGTCACCGCCGGTGGGACTGCCCACCAGGGTGGCGAAGCCTGTCTCCTGGCAGAACACGGCGAAGGACTCGCTGGCGGAGTAGACCGCCGGCCCCACCAGCACCCAGATGCGGCCGTGGAAAGGTGCCCGCTCTGCCGCTGGCTCCACAGAGAGGGTGCTCTCCACAAAGTGGGTGGCGGTCTGGATTCCGTCCCGCTCCAGCTTGGGCAGATCTGGCAGGTCCGCGATGGGGTGCAGCTCCTCCGGGGAGAACACCTCCTGGATATAGGGGCGGTTGTTGCCGCTCTCCGCCAGCAGGGCATAGTTGGTGCAGGAGAGGGGGCGGTCCGTCAGGGGCGCCGCCAGCAGCTGCTGCCAGTAGACCTCGCTTCCGCCGGAGTTGTCCGTCAGGTCGATGATGAGATCCGTGCAGTCCGCCGCCTGGCGGTAGAAGTCCGTCAGGGCCGCCCGGTCTGTGGTGTAGCTGTCCTCATATTCCGCCGGGAAGCTGTCGATCTTCACATACCCCACGTCTCCGCCGGGCAGGAGCAGGGTGTGGAGGTTCGCGGCAGGCTCCTCCGAATCGGCTGAATTGACCGTGCAGTCCTCTTCGCCGTAGGCATCCAGCAGCGTCTGGAGTCTTTCATAGCCCCGGACGGTCACCGGGTCCGTCAGCACCTCCCGCCAGTGCTCCCGGTCCTGGATGCCGCCGTCCTCATAGGCCTCACAGTAGGCGCGGTACATATCCGGCTCCACGATCCAGAGGTGGCCGTACGTCCCCAGGCGGAACAGTGTGCTGTAAACAGCGGAATAGAATACCTCGTCGCTGTCGCTTTCCTGGATCATCTCCCGGTATGCCTGGAAGATGGCCGCCGACGGGTCCTCCGGGTTGTCCCGGTCTCGGACACCCATGCAGAGATAGCTGTCCCCCAGTGTCTGGACCAGGTAGTCGTAGTCCTCCAGCCGCTGTTCCTGGGTCAAGCCAAGCAAGTGGTCCATGGAGGGGACCTCAGATTCCGGCCCTCCCAGGGCACCGCATCCCGCCAGCAGACAGGGCAGCACCGCTGCTGCCAGCAGCTTCTTCCAAGCGTGTTTCATCGTGTGTCTCCTTTCAAATCGGCTGTCCCCAATATTACGGGAGTAAAGGGCCTCTTTCTTCACTCCAGCGGGGAACACCGGCAGGATAACACCAATTTCTTACAACTCTATGGAGAAATCTCTTACAGATTTCTTACAGTTGCCGAAACGACAAAAAGGTCCGCGAGCTTTGGCTCGCGGACCTTTTATGTATCCTCGATTACTCCTCGGGGACGATGGCGCCGTTGGGGCAGGTGTCGCTGCAGGAACCGCAGTCCAGGCAAGCGGCAGCATCGATGACGTACTGGTCATCACCCTGGCTGATAGCACCGGCGGGGCAAGCGTCCGCGCAGGAGCCACAGCTCACGCAGGCAGAAGTGATTTTGTAAGCCATGGGAAGCACCTCCATCAGAATTGTACCCCTATTGTAGCATACAAATTAAAAAAAGCAAGTACCAGCCGTTCAAATTCTATGGTTAAATTTTCGAAAAAATACGGGAAAGCGTCCAAAAATGACGTTTGTCAAGACTAACTGTTCATAAATTGTTTTCAAATAGGTCAAAGAAAGTCAAAATTCAGCTCTTGACATTTTGCTCGGGCGTGTTATACTAAACACAGAACAAAAGGTTAAAGAAAGTCAAAGTCAAAGAGACGAGGCGTTCTTTGGAAAGGGAGGAATCATCCGTGGGGATTTCCGATTTGATTGCCAGCTTTCTGCAGGAGAGTTTGGAGGAGACGGACGGTGGTGTGCTGGAGGTCCAGCGCAATGACCTGGCCCAGCGCTTCAATTGCGTACCCAGCCAGATCAACTACGTGATGTCCACCCGCTTTTCCCCGGAGCGGGGTTATATCGTGGAGAGCCGCCGGGGCGGCAATGGCTACATCCGGATCACCCGGGTCCGGGTAGACCGCCAGACGCTGCTGATGCAGGTCATCAACACCCTGGGCAGCCAGGTGGACCTGGCCTCCGCTCGGGCCATCCTGAACAATCTGGTCCAGGCCGGCGCCCTGGAGGAGAACGCAGGTCGGAGCATTCTGGCCGCCGTCGGCGACAAGGCCCTGGCCGCGGTCCCGCGGGAGAGCCGGGACACCGTCCGGGCGGACATCATGAAGCAGGTGCTGATCCTGCAGGTGTAGCCGGGACCCGGGCAGCGGGGAAAAATGTTTCAATAAGCACGCACAGTTTCCAGATGATAGGAGGAATTGATTTATGAAATGCGAAAATTGTGGTAAGAATGAAGTTACCTTTGTGTATCGGAGCAACGTGAACGGCCATGTGGAAGAGAAGCACCTGTGCAGCGACTGCGCGGAAAAGCTGGGCTATACCCAGCGGCTGGGTGCCCAGAGCCAGCGGATGATGCAAAGCTTCTTCGGGAACAGCCTCTTTGGAAACGATTTCTTCGACGATTTCTTCTCTCCCATGCCCAGCCTGCTGGGGCGGAGAATGAAGATGCTGGAGGACCCCTTTGACGACTTCTTCGCCGAGATGCCGGCCCTGAGCGCCTCTCCTGTCCAGCAGCAGGAGGCAAAGCAGGAAAAGAAGGACGAGCTGGTAGGCCAGGAGGACCAGAGCCGCTTTGCCTATCTGCGCCAGATGAACGCGCTGAAGCTGGAGATGAAGAAGGCTGTGCACCAGGAGAACTTTGAGCGGGCGGCGGAGCTGCGGGACCAGATCAGGTCTCTGGAGGCCGCTCACAAGGAGCAGAAGGAAAACAAGTAAACGGGACTTTCCCATGGAAAGGAAGGTAAGACACTATGAATGAGAACAAATTTTCGCCCAGGGCGGAGGAGGCCCTGCGGCTTTCCCAGGAGGCAGCCGGTGAGCTGGGCCACGGCTACGTGGGCACGGAGCACCTGCTGCTGGGCCTGATCCGGGAAGAGGAGGGCGTGGCCCACACCGTTCTGACGGAGGCGGGCCTCACCGATGACATGATCGTGGAGATCATCAAGAAGAGCGTGGGTGCCGGTCTGCCCGGCAGCAATCCCGCCCAGGGCCTCACCCCCCGCGCCAAGCGGGTGGTGGAGCTGGCCATGGAGGACTCCATGCGGGGCGGCTACAACTACGTGGGCACGGAGCACCTGCTGGCGGGCATCCTGCGGGAAGGCAACAATATGGCCGTCCGTATCCTGCGCACCGCTGGCGTGGATGCCCGTCACCTGTACACAGCCCTGATGCAGAAGCTGGGTGAGATGCCCCGGAGTCAGGCCGCCGATCCCGGCCGCTCCGGCACCAGCCCCGCAAAGGAGGATAACGGCAAGAACAAGACCCTGAAGGAGTTCACCCGGGACCTGACCGCCGACGCTCGGGCCGGCAAGCTGGACCCGGTCATCGGCCGGGACGGGGAGATCCAGCGGGTGATCCAGATTCTCTCCCGCCGCACCAAGAACAACCCCTGCCTGATCGGTGAGCCCGGTGTGGGCAAAACCGCCATCGCTGAGGGTCTGGCCCGGAAGATCGTTATGGGCGACGTACCCGACGAGATGCTGGACAAGCGCCTTTTGTCCCTGGACCTCAGCGGCATGGTGGCGGGCACCAAGTACCGGGGTGAGTTTGAGGAGCGGATTAAGAAGCTGCTGGAGGAGGTCAGGAAGTCCGGCAATGTGATCCTCTTCATCGACGAGCTCCATACCATCGTGGGCGCCGGCAGCGCCGAGGGCGCCGTGGACGCCGCCAACATCATCAAGCCGGCTCTAGGCCGGGGCGAGATCCAGGTGATCGGCGCCACCACCCTGAACGAGTACCGGAAGTATATCGAGAAGGACGCCGCCCTGGAGCGCCGGTTCCAGCCGGTGCAGGTGGGTGAGCCCAGCCAGGAGGCGTCTCTGGAGATCCTGAAGGGCCTGCGGGAGAAGTACGAGAAGCACCACAGCCTCCAGATCACCGACGAGGCCCTGGAGGCCGCCGTGAAGCTCTCCGCCCGGTATATCAACGACCGGTTCCTGCCGGACAAGGCCATCGACCTGATGGACGAGGCCGCCAGCCGGGTGCGGATGGAGACGGAGGAGATCTCCCCGGAGCTGAAGAGCCTGGAGGAGAAGATCGCCGCCCTGGCCAAGGACAAGGAGGCTGCCATCGAGAAGCAGGACTATGAGACCGCCGCCAAGCTGCGGGACATTGAGAAGGACTACCAGGAGCAGGTGGAGATGGAGCGGGAGAAGCGCCGCAAGAACAACACCCAGCACCGCCCGGTGAACGCTGACGACATTGCCGCCGTGGTGGCCGGCTGGACCGGCATCCCCGTCACCCGTCTGACGGAGGATGAGGGCACCCGCCTGCTGCACATGGAGGACACCCTCCACGAGCGGGTAGTGGGTCAGGACGAAGCCGTAAAGGCCGTGGCCCGGGCCATCCGTCGGGGCCGTGTGGGTCTGAAGGATCCGAAGCGCCCCATCGGCTCCTTCCTGTTCCTGGGCCCCACCGGCGTGGGAAAGACGGAGCTGTGCAAGTCCCTGGCAGAGGCCATGTTCGGCGATGAGAACGCCATGATCCGGATCGATATGTCTGAGTATATGGAGCGGCACACAGTGTCCCGTCTGATTGGCTCCCCGCCGGGCTATGTGGGCCACGAGGAGGGCGGTCAGCTGACGGAGAAGGTGCGGCGCAAGCCCTACTCCGTGGTACTGTTTGACGAGATCGAAAAGGCCCACGAGGATGTGTGGAACATCCTGCTGCAGCTTCTGGATGACGGCCGGATCACCGACTCTCAGGGCAGGACGGTGGACTTCAAGAACACCGTCATCGTCATGACCAGCAACATCGGTGCCCGCAGCCTCACTGCCATGGGCAGCAAGCTGGGCTTTTCCGCCGAGGAGCGGGACTCCGATCCTGACGCTGAAAAGAAGTTCGAGACCGCCCGGGAGCAGGTGATGGCGGAGCTGCGTCAGACCTTCCGCCCGGAGTTCCTAAACCGGATCGACGATATCATCGTATTCCGCCCCCTGACGGAGGAGGACATCCGGGAAGTGGCCCGGCGGATGCTGAAGACCGTCTCCACCCGGATGGAGACCATGGGCATCCATCTGGATGCCAGCGACGAGGCTGTGGCAGAGCTGGCTAAGGAGGGCTTTGATCCCAAGTACGGGGCCCGTCCCCTGCGCCGGGCCATCCAGAGCAAGGTGGAAGACGCCGTGGCCGAGAAGATGCTGGACGGCACCCTCAAGGCCGGTGACACCGCCAAGCTTACCGTGGAGAACAATCGACTCTGCGTTTCCAAGTGAAGAGACCTGGTCAAGCCGTCCGGAGGCCCCATAGCCTCCGGGCGGCCTTTCCGACATACCGGCCGGAAGCGAATAGACTTGACTTTGGCGGAGAAACAGGTAAAATAGAGAGGTATAAAATGAACCCATCGTGCTGCCCTCGATCCAGTAAAAGATGGTGCCAGAGTGCCAACGCGGCGGATCGCAGAGTATATTGCCGCACGTATGTGGGGAAGAACGCCCTCGGGCGGGAGAAATATCTATGACCAAATGTAGCGTAGTTGGCAGCACGCGTGATTTGGGAGGATAGACGACCTATCCATTCCCTTGAAAGTGAAATCCCGGAAGTCCTTGGGACAGTAGTCTACGGCGGAAATTTCCCGGTTGAAAAATTTCGGCAAAATCGGGCTTGACCACAGCGCCGCCCACAGACACGGGAAACTTGCTTTTTCCTTCCTCGCGTGGTATCATGCAAAAAAACTGAATATCCGGGTGTAGCGCAGTTGGTAGCGCGCTTGCTTTGGGAGCATATCCCGCCCATCCATGAGGGAAAAAGCCCAACCCCACAACCTGCTGGGACACTACCAGAAGCGGGAACCAGTTCCGTAAAGTCGTTAGTCAAAAAACGGCCAAGACCACATGAAAGACCACAGATAAAACAATTCCATAACCGGGTGTAGCGCAGTTGGTAGCGCGCTTGCTTTGGGAGCGTGAGGCCCGGGTTCGAGTCTCCGCCCATGGAAATCCCGCAAAGCCTTGGGGCGTCTGGGTTGACAGCACTTTCCCCCTCGCCTGTAACTGGTCAAAAAATGACCTTGACCACATGTTTGACCACAATTGGAAAATTAGATAACCGGGTGTAGCGCAGTTGGTAGCGCGCTTGCTTTGGGAGCAAGATGCCGGGAGTTCGAGTCTCCCCACTCGGACCAAACAATGATAATCCGAACTACATTATCCAGGTGGGTAATGTGTTCGGATTTATCATTTCTATTGAAAATATGATTTAATGGGCAAGGGGGCGAGCGAGTTTCCCGCCCTTGTTTCTTCACCAACATTCATGTATAATGCCAATAGACATAGGAGGAGGGATTTAGGTCTATGAAACGATACCGTGGATGGATCGTCCTACTCGTTTTCGTTGCCCTTTGTGCTGGTGGAGTTTGGCTTGTTTTGAAAGCCACAGCAGAATATCCCACACTGGATGAACCGGTTTCTTACCCTGTTAATCAGGTTGAGGGGTTTGAACTGACAATAGAAGAACCCTCCTGGTCCCCCTTTAAGGGATACACCATCCGCTGGAGCGTGGATGCCGATTCCGAAGATGTATATTACTTCATCCAGGACGGTGAACCTCCCAACAGATTTGAGTATCTTGAACACCGTGTTGATGGACAGTGGTATCGGTTGGGATATACACAGGACAACTTCCCATTCACAACCACTGAATTTGCATTGGGTGGGGGAGAAAGCCATGGGTTAAGCGAAAGTATTGTACAGAAATATGATTATTACGGAACTCGTCTGGAACCCGGCACTTATCGTGTAGTGCTTGAAATGAAAGCAAAGGACGGAACACCGCATTATTTGGCGGCAGAATTTGAAGTGAAGTAAAAGAGGCGGGAGCATCGGTTAAGATGTTCCCGCCTTTGTCATGCCTGTTTCTGTTGTTCAGCCTGCTTCTGGGCTTTCCACTCGGCAAAGTCCCTTTGTCCTTCCTCGCTCTCGAAAAACGCCTGTATCTCCGGGAGCAGGACACGGACCAGGGCATGCAATTTCTCTCATATCATGCCTGTTGATTTGTCCTCGAGGGATCATATATATCCTTTCGGAGAAGTTGCTAGCGCTCGGATTTGCACTCGCCCGTGGGAGTAACTTGTTTGGTTTTGCGGAATTTTTCTTTATAATACGCCTTGTCAGAGATAAAAGGAGCAAGATGTGTTTCAACCTTGCCCCTGCAGTCAGAATCTGATATTCGGTTTGCCAAACGGGAAGTTGCTTGGTTTCCGCCATTTATGCCATACTGTTATTCATAAACCCGCCAAATGCAAGAATACACCAAATCAATGCTGCTGCAACGATCAGCTTCATAACCATTCCGGCTCTTGTTTTAAACTGATAAATGAATGGAGCTGTTCCGATGGAACAGACTGCCGCGCCGCAAAGAACGACCCGTTGAAAGTACGTCAGATGGATCGGACTGCCGCTGACAACTGCGGAATTGGAAATCACAAAAAGAGCGGCGCCAAGCAGATAGAGCAAGATGCTGATCACATTTCTCTTCTTCATGAACTTCCCTCCTGTAAACTTGTGATTCTATCTGCATAGACGAAAAAAACGTCAAAGGGTTCCGGAGATTGATCCTATACCGCCCGCTAAACATCCACGGATGTTGGCGGGCGGCATTCTTTGCAGCGTATGGAAAGTTGTTGCGCCTGACGCCCCGGCGTTTGCCCTGCTTGCCGGAAGGATATTTTTTCGGTACAATGGCAACAAGAAGAGCGGCCTGACCTTAAGTTTAGTGGAGGGCCTGAAATCAAAAAGATAAGGAGGATGAATCAATGCAGCACGAATGCAGAATCACAGTACTGGAGACCAAGGTATTCCCGGAGTACCAGGAGAAGTATCTGGCAGATCCCAAGTCGGGCCCCTGTCCCTGCTTTCAGAAGGGGGATACTTTTTTGCTCAAGCGTACCCCAGAGCAGGATGATTTTTACCACCTGATGAACGGAAAATTCTGTGGAGAGGCGTGGGACCCCATCAGTCGGTATGTCTACACCGCATTGCAGGGTGGGTCGATCATGCACAAGTGGACCAACGACGAGCGGATGATTGCCTGCTGCAACGATGGGACTAGGCCGGTGATTTTCAAAATCGAACGGATCGACATCCCGGAAACCGAAGAAGAGAAACAATGGCTCGTAAAACAGAATTTCAAAAATACGGCAGATAATGCCTACACCGGCTGAGCAAAAGCTGTTTTCGTTGAGCAAAGACTGGCTGAAACCACCGCTCTCCCGCAAAAGATAGCGCGGTTATTGGGTCATGTTAATCTGCGTTGCTTGCGGCAACGGGCCGCTTTGCCTATACTGAGGTCGAAGGGAGTGAGTTCATATGCTCAATGAAAACATCAAAGCGCTCCGGAAATCCAAGGGGATTTCCTAGCAGGATCTTGCCGACAAGCTGAATGTGGTGCGGCAGACCGTCTCAAAATGGGAACAGGGATTGTCTGTCCCGGATTCTGATCTGCTGATTTCCCTGTCGGAGGCCCTGGAGACACCCGTGAGCACGCTGCTGGGGGAGACTGTGGCAGAGACAGAGGCGGACACAGTCAAAGCCCTTTCGGAAAAGCTGGAGATCATCAATCTGCAATTCGCCCGGAGAAAGGCTTTTCGAAGAGAGTTCCTCCACTGGTCCCTGATCGCATTCTGTGCACTTCTCTTGGCCGGATTTGCGGCTTTGGCCGTGGTCAACAGCCCGTACCTGGGCTGGGATTTCAGCGACCCGGAAACTGCTGTCATAGGCACGGTCCTCCACGCCTTTGAGTGGGTGTTTGTCAGAATGGCACCTCTGCTCCTGGTGGCGGCAGCTGTCGGGATTTTCCTGACGCGGAAAAAAGCGTGATTGATCCAGAAAACTGTATGCCCTCAGATACTGCCGCTGTCCTGGTCCCCTTAAAGATTCTGCGGTTTCGGTCGAAGAATCTTATAAGAAAGCTGTTTGAGCGGCCAGGAAGAGGAGGTAATTTTTTATGGCAATGGCAGCAATTCCGTTTCGCCCCTATACCGGCGTGATCGACACCAGCAGCAAACGCTATCAGGCGGCGAAGGCCATGCTGGATGAGGGAAAGATGACGAAGTCTGAAGCCCGGAGCGAAAGCGAAACCCAGCTGGAGAAACTCCGCATGCTGCTGCGCATGTTGGAGAAGGATACCTCCTCCGTGGACGAACTGCTGAAGCTCTACGAGGGAGACGAAGAGATGGCCATCCGCAACCTCATGGGACAGCTGGACGAGGACGGAGACCGCATCAACTGCTATGGAGTGGCTGGCATGGATATCACAGGCAAAGACCCTGCCACCATCCAAAAGCTCATCGATATCCCGGAAGCTGCCCGGCAGGACATGTTCGACACGACCCTGCAGGAGTACATCCGTTTCAACGGCATGGGCAGCGGAGAGTCGGACCGGACCGCCGTCTTTACCCGCTATCAGCTGAGCGTAGAGAAATCTGAACGCCTGACGAGTACCTGGACGCTGGAGCAGTATGAGCGATGCTATGAGCGGGCCTTTTATAACATTGTGAAAGCAGCAAATCCTGACTGGAAACCGGGGCAGAGATTTGATCCCAGTATCCTGGACGGTGTGACCAGGCAGTCCGTGGAGCAGCAGATCGTTCCCTCAGATGGCCGGACCCTGACCCTTACGAGCGGGGACGCCATCGATGTGAGAGCGTAAGGGGCAGACTGCGACGTCAGGAAATCTGCCTCACTCCCTGCCTAGCGCCTTTATGTAATCTGTGCAGCACTTTACGCTGTATATCCCTTATCAAACAGAATGAACCGGTCGATAAAAACAACGGGGACGATCATTTCATGAGAAAGGGTGATTGCTGTGATAGAGTCTATCATGGGAATGCAGACTGCTCAGATTCAGAGTGCTTACAGCACTTCCCTGATGAAGAGAACGATGGATGATGCAGAGAGTCAGGCAATTTCTCTCATCCAGGATATGGTCAATTCTGTTCCCGCCCCTGCTCAGTATGCGTTTGATGTTTATGCCTGAGTGATTCAAAACCATACGAAGCACATCTGCATCTTCTAAGCGGTTACCCACCGGTTAGGGATGGCAGAAAACCCACGGCAAGCTATTTGGCTTGCCGTGTGGTTTTGGGGTAGCAAGATGTTGGGAATTCGAGTCTCCCTACTCAGGCATAAAAAACCGCCAAAATCAAAAGATTTTGGCGGTTTTTTATGCCTGAAGCCTATTAGAAATTTTGAATGTTATCTTTCCCAACTTGGGGGCTGTCAACTTTTCCAGTGACGGAAATATTTTTCTCATCAGCCACCAAAAACCTCCCTTTGTTGTAAGATAAATAAAGCCAGCCTCATGTCTGTATGGTAGAGGGGTACTTCAATTTTTGCATGTGAAAACGCCAACTCCAGACCAATTTGAGTGGCATAATTTGTCACAATGTGATACTCTTTAATAAACGATGAAAATAGACTTCTGTACTCCACTTCTTGAATATGCGGTTAAAATCCTGTGAAATTTGCTGCAAAAATTGTGGAAGCAAAAATATTGCGTATGAAGGTTGGGTGTAAAAGGGAATGTTAAAATCAATACTATACTATCCTACAATTGATATAAAAGATAGTACTTGGCTTAGATGTGCTGCCCTATATTGGGATGAAGTATGCTCTATCGTGCCGAATAAAGATTATGATTGTTTTTCTCCTGAGATTTTATATATGCGGGAGAGAGAACAATATAGGGCTATATATCCTCAAGATATTTTCACCCTTGGGAAGTCAGTTGAATTTTCCAATATGGTCAAAAGGTACTTTTTTCGGTTCCGGGATATCCGTGGGAGACAGTGGCCGCACAACAAATATGTGAATTCTGTCCAACTATATGATCCCAGTCTTTCGGCATTGATCTATTACGAAAAAATACCTCCCGAAGTAATACAGCTGCTGAAAGATGGAGGAGTGATACATATTGGGGGCAATGGTTATGTTGAAACAACAGAAGAATTTGCAACACAATATATGCGTCTTTTAGCTGAATTTGCGAGCAGATATGATGATCACCACATGGTAATCGGGACAGACCGACAGTCAAAGTTGGATAGTATTTATCCGCGGACTTATACCCCCAAAAAGAATAACGCTGCAGTCTGTCTTATGCTAGAAAAATGCTTGCCTGTTCCAGCTAATGACGTTGGATTTGAGAATCTATTAGATTTCAAAGAAAATCATAGAGACGATCTGTTGAATTTACAGTCTAAGCTACTGGAATTTGAGCGCGGTGTTGCTGAATGTGAAAATTACCTAATGCTGAAAGATCATATATTATCTTTTAGAATGACTTGGGAAAAAGTCTTATCTGAATCAGAAAAAATGTATAAAGCCGAAAGAGTCAATTTTGTTTTAGACAGCATAATTTCCTTTATTTCCAGTGGAGGCGGAATGGCTGGGTTAACCCAATGGGCCCAACAATCCATGCTTACAAAGATCCCCAATATAGCTGTTGGCGCTGCTGTGGGTATAGCGGGCTTGATTGGTATAGGCGCATCATACCGAAAATATAAAGGACGAATTCGCGAGAATATGACAGATGAGGGATTTGCCTACCTAATTTCCGCCAAAAAATCAGGTTTGTTATCTAATCGTCATCCTATGGAAATATTATGAGTGGTTATGTATTATTGAAATATGCTTATTGAAAAACCGTATCAAATTTGATACGGTTATCGTCTATCTCTTAAACATGGCTCTCTGTGGACCTGTTCGCGAAAAAAACGCAGTCTCTTTGGAATGGAATATTTTTATTTCCTTTACACTCAAAGACAGGAGGATCTCACTATGTCTTCCAAAGCACCGAAAAAAACGTTTTCTGATCTGAAGGCAGCGGCTCAAAAAGGCCTTGCCAACATTGATGTTGATGCGCTCAAGGATAAAGCAGCAGGGGCCACAAGTATCATGGTAGAAAAAGCTGGCGAACTCAAAGATGCGGCAGTCGATGTAAAAGATGATATTGCCGCCAAGCTTACAGAGCTGGATCGTATGCTTCAGGAATCCGTCACAGAGTATAATGACGCCTACACCATCATGAACGATAAAGGCGTGCAACTGTACATTGAGCGATGCCGCTCACTTGATTCGATCTCCTTTGCGGAAAATTTGGTCAATAGCATTGCCAACCGCCCGAAAAGTTTTGATGCAGAATTTGAAGAGATTTCTGTCCACCGCAAGAAATTTACGGAATCTCGGGATTTTGCTGACCGTGAACTGCAGGAAGCGCGGAAGGCAGCAGCCGGTGCAGGCGCCGGACTTGCCGCAGGCGCATCCGTGGCGTTCATGGCGCCTACTGCCGCCATGTGGGTTGCCACCACCTTTGGCACTGCCTCTACCGGTGCGGCGATCTCAACGCTCTCTGGTGCGGCTGCGACTAACGCCGCACTGGCCTGGTTGGGGGGAGGTGCACTGGCCGCAGGCGGCGGTGGAATGAGTGCCGGAAGTGCGTTGCTGGCCCTGGCTGGCCCGGTGGGCTGGTCGATTGCCGGTGCAACGCTGCTGTCTTCGATTCTGCTCTTTGCCTCCAAGAGAACCAAGTTAAACAAGCAGAAAAATGAGGAGATCCAGGCAGTCAAAAAGAATATCGAGGCCGTTCGGGAATTGGATGGGGAAATCGGCCTGATTCTGTCTGAGACTGTGGGGATCCGCACTGGCCTCAATGATATGCTGACGAAAGCCCTTTCACTGTTTGGCGCGGACTATCTGATGCTTGGTGATGCGCAAAAGCAGCTTCTCGGGGCCCTTGTCAACAACACGAAAGCGCTGTCGGCCATGTTTGAGAGAACCGTGGGTGAGGCGTAATGGAGGAGTACTTCAAACATCAGGCAGCGCAGTTTGCGCTGGAACAGCTTATGAAAACGTCTGCCGGAGAAAAACTTCAGCAGGCTTTGCAGCTTATCCAGACCATGCAGGAACACCTGACGGCTCTATCCGAAAAGGAGGAAGCGCCAAGTGTGACAGGCGCAAAGGTGGCAACGGTTCTGACCCTTGCCGTATGGAAGAAAATCGCAAGTGGGAAACGTCCTTCTTCATTCGATCAGGAGGACTGGAAGGAAATTGGCCGCGCAGTATCGGAGTACGCTATTCTTTCAGACGGCGAGCAGTACAGCATCTTCGTCTTCCAGTTATACGAAAAGTACATACGCGCCTCGGCAGAAATGATCGCCAGATTTGCCACTCCTGAAACTGTTGAAGCCATCATGAAACTGGCTGAGGAACTACACAGCAAGGAGGAGTTGCTCAGAAGCGGGACGCTCTCGGAAACAGCCTACACGGAAGATTGCCTATGGATCTCTCTCGAGGCTATGTTCAAGCTGATCGCTTCCGCCGCCTCCATGTTCTGCGGTCAGCAGGCTGCCGAGTTTGCGCAGGCGCTTGCCTCCTGTGCCTTTGAGTACGGACGGCTGATGCTCTATCGAAAAGAACAGGCACTGGTCACCCAGTTCATCGAGTCCCAGCACCGCTTGGACGAAGAACTAGAGAAACAATATGCGGCGTATCTATCGGAACTGGAAGCACAGAGCAAGCAGTTCTATACGCTGATTGACCATGCCTTCGACCCCGATTTCCGTACGGCTTTTCTGCACTCGATCCTTCTTGCAGAGGCCGCCGGGGTGAAGAAGCCCGAGATCCTTTCGTCCACCGAGGACATTGATTCGTTTTTTCTAGACTGAAACTTTATCTCGCATTCATCCAAATAGAAGCGTTACCGATATGGTGCTTGTCCACATCGGTAACGCTTTTTCCTTTGCCACCTCCATCATCCCAGCATCCCAAATTTTCTGGTTTGATATCAGAGAGATACTCATGGCGGCACCTCCAGCCACTGCTGATCCTCCGCCATGCGGCCTTTGGTTTTCTGGATGATCTGCAGAGGGTCATATTCCGCCACGCCGATGGCCTCCAGATACTCCCGTAGACCGGCCCGCTGACGAGGAATGCAGCGCTCTTCCAGGAAGGCCTGGAAGTCAGCCCAGGTGGGATGGGGATTGTTGCCGAACGCCGTTTTCACCGGGTCGGCCACATGATTTTCCGCGGACACGGTTCTTGCCGTGAAGTCCGCACGGATAATGGTGCAGAGCCGCTGGCCATCGTAGAAGCGGAAGGTGCGGACGTCGTGTCCCGCGTCAGAGACGGCATCCGGGCGGGAAAGGGTGATCCGCTCCCCGTCGAAGGAGAGTTCCAGCTCCCGCTGGGATTCGCTGATGCCCATGGCCTCCAGCCAGGTAGTAGGCAGCGTGACCTTGCAGGTTCGGGATTCTTTTGCCGCAGTTCCGCCTGCGGCACTGATATTCACTTTTGCAGTGCGCTTCTCCACAACACATCACCTCGAAAATATTACATTCTATTCGGTACGAATAAACAAGGAAAATGCGAGTTTTCCATCGCTGGCGACAGAGAGGGATTTTTTCAATGGTGACATTCTGCCAGCCGGATGCTGGGATTGTTTCGTTACTGGAATCCCAGCATTTCCCGTACCATCCCATAGTGCTTCGCCACCGTGTGCCGGGTCACCTTTGCACCCCTGGCAATGATACTGTAATTTGTCTCGTCCGGGTGAAGCCGCAGGTATTCCCAGATCTGCCTCTGTTTCTTGGTGAGCTTATCCGGTGAGACGATTCCCCGCAGGCGATCCAGGATACGTTTCCGCTCCGCGTTCATCTGCTGGATCAGTACCTTCAGCTTTGCCTCGCACTCCTCGCGGGTGTGGGCGTAGACGCATTTGGAATGCTTCGTGCCGTCCGGCCAGGTGGGGGAGTAGCGGCCCTCAAAGAGGTGGTCATTGAGTTCATTGATGCAGCCAGTGCCGGGCTTTCTGATGCGCCGCATGACCGGCTTGAAGTCGGCAAGGGGATTCTGCGCTGCCTCCGAAGTGTCCTCCGCCACCTCATTGCCCAGACCTCGGTCGATCTTGGCGGCGGCTTCGCTGAGCATGTCGCCGGTGATGTGGGTGTAGATGTCCAGCGTGGTCGCCGCCGACACATGGCCCAGCATGGCGGAGAGAGTCTTGATATCCATGCCGTTTTCCAGGGCCATGGTAGCGAAAGTGTGGCGCAGATCATGGAAGCGGATTTGTTTGCACTGGGTCCGCTCCAGCGTTACATGGAGCCGCCGGAGCATGGAGCCGGGGGTGATCGGCGCATCCTCCTTAATGGGCGAGGGGAATACCCAGCGGCATTTGGCCGTTTTCTGATACTCCCGGAATACCTCCACCACTGCAGGCGGCAGCACCAGCTTGCGGATGGACGCCTTGGTTTTGGGGATGCTTATCTGCATCTTTCCGTTCACTTCATAGATCTGCTTGGTCACTGACAGTGTCCCGGCATCCAGATCCAGATCGGACCATTGCAGGGCCAGCAGTTCGCCACGGCGCAGTCCCGTGGACAGGTCCAGCAGGAACAGCTCGAAGTATCCATCTGCCTTGGCCTGCATGAGAAACCGCTGAAGTTCCTGGCGGGACAGCACCTGCATCTCTCGTCCGCGCTTGGGCGGCAGCTTGCAGCCTATTGCCGGGTTGGTCCGGATCAGGTTCTCCTGCACCGCCTGGTCCAGGGCTGCCCGGCATTTGGCATGGCACATCCGCACCATCCGGTCGGAGAGACCCTTGCCGTAGAGATCGGTGCGGATGAGCCGGCCCTCCTTTTTCAGGTGGGCGTAGAACTGATGGAGATCCTTCTGGGTCAGCTGGCACAGTGGAATCTGGCCCAGCTGCGGAATGACATGCTGGTAGATGTTGGTCTCATAGGTGTGCTGCGTGGAGGGGCGGAGACCGGACTTGACGTAGGTCTGATACCAGAAGTCCACCCATTCTCCGAAGGGCATGTCGGCACGAATCTTTTCGGACTTCGTGTTGCCAACCGCCTCCATCAGCTTGATGAGCTTTTCTTGGCACTCATGCTTGCTTTTGGCCAGCACGTTTTTCGTCTTGGGCAGGCCCTTGTCATCGTATCCCACCACGGCACGCCCTTCCCAGCGTCCGTCCTTGCGCTGCCTTATGGTGCCGGTTCCGCTTTTTCGTTTCCTTGCCATGGGTTCAACTCCTCTCCCAGAAGATCTTTCAGGAAGCCGCCCACCACATCGCTGGCGGCTTTCTGCATGTCCGGCGTCACATGGGTGTAGGTGTCCAGCGTGAAGGAGGCGTTGGTGTGACCCAGGATGCCGGAGAGTGTCTTGGCATCCACACCGCTGGCCAGCGCGTGAGTGGCGAAGGTGTGGCGCAGATCATGGAACCGGATGTGAGGCAGTCCTGCCTCTTTCAGCAGTACCTTCATCCAGTAGTAGGCGGCGCTGGGGCGCACCGGCTTCTCTGGTGCCAGAGGGTCCGGGAAGATCCACTGACTGATAGAGTGTTTCTTCCGCTCCTTCAGACGCTGGATGGTACTGGGCGGCAGACGGATGGTGCGCCTGCCCCGTTCCGTTTTGGTTTCGCCGATCTCCAGCTCGCCCCGCTTGGGAGCATTCACAGAGCGGAGGATCTTCAGTGTTCCGGTGCTCGCGTCGAAGTCCTTCCACATGAGACCGCAGATTTCACCCCGGCGCAGGCCGGTGGTCAGCTCCGTGTAGAAGAAGTCCCGCCAGGTTTCGTTCTTGTCCACTGCTGCCAGGAAGGCGTCCATCTGCTCCCGGTCCAGGACCTGCTTGGGCTTGTAGCTGTTCTTGGGCAGCTTGGTTCCGTCCGTGGGATTGTAGGGGATGATGTGGTCCCGCTCCGCATCTTTGAGACACCGGTGGAGCATGGCGTGGATGCGGAGCACCATGGTGTCCGACAGCTCGTATCCATACTCCGGATGGTCGTGGACCCGGCCCTCTTTTTTCAGCTTCTGGATATCCAGACGGGTGATGCGGGAGATGATCTTGCCGCCCAAGTAGGGCTTCACGTAGCACCGGATGTACTGCTCGTAGCTGCGCAGGGTGTTGGGCCGCAGAGTGACGGCACCGTATTCCTCCATCCAGCGATCCAGATACTCGCCCAGTGTCATGCGGCTGTCCTCGGTGAGCTGCGCATCCTGATAGAGATCCATGTCCCGGTGGAGTTTGGCCAGCAGTTCTTTCTGCGTCTTGGCCAGTACGTACCGGAAGATGGGCTCGCCGTTTTGCTTGTGGCCCACCACGATGCGGCCCTCCCATCGTCCGTCCTCCCGTTTGCGGACCATGCCGTCTCCGGATGGTCTCCGTTTACTCATGCTCAGTCACCTCCTGTTTGTCCGGCTTCTTTTCTTTGATATAGCGACGCAGCTCATGACTCTTTTTGCTCCTGCCGGCGCAGTGCACGCTCCTCTTCATCGTCTTCGAACGAGTAGGGCGTCAGCTCTCCGGCGATCCCCAGCCCCAGCTGGAAGCCGGCGGTGAAGGACGCCAGGGAGACGTCCTCCCGCAGCTCGATGGCCAGGTCCGCCAGTTTCAGCAGCGCCTCCCGATCTTGTTTGTCCAGTTTGTCCCGCAGTGTGAGACGCAGCGTTTCCAGCTCCCGACGAATCTCTGTGCAGTCCGGCTCCCGGAAGAACCGCTGATGCAGTGCTTTCATGTAGTCGTTCATGTGTGCCGCCTCCTTCTTTTGCTACACACAATACCGTCCGGCGTACGGAATAGCCAGAGAGACACAGCACTGTTAAGAGAAAGTTATCATTTGCTTTTACAGCAGATCGTCCTCGTCCGCGACATCATCCTGACAGAAGGAACCGCCTTGTTCCCGACGATAGCTTTGCAGGAACGTGGGGGCGCGGCCCAGGTGTTTGACTTCCTGTATACTGTCTGATTGAATGGACCGCACCTCGCTCTCAGGCAGGTTCGCCATCCGCGCCAGGATGCGCGCCATGGTGGCGACTTCCACCGACAGTTTGTACTGTCCCGTGCCCAGAGATTTGCTCAGTGTTTCGAACCGCTCCATGGGAACTTCACCCCAGCTGCGCAGTTGAGCGAGTTCAAGGGACAGAAGATGGGAGCAGTAGAACTCGATGGCCTGCTCCACGAAGTCATTGCGGGAGCTGACACCTGCCCGCCGCAGATTTTCATCGCACAGTTTCAGGTGCCGCGGGGTTACCGCAAGCCCTGATTTTACCCGTTTTTCCAACATTTCCGGTCCTCCTTCCGGTACCATGGAATATCCACCCGAAAACAGCCGTACAGTGCCTGCAATTTCCGGATTTCTCAAGTTGGAGGTGCACCTTGTTTGGTACCAAACCGCCCAAACCGCCGCTGTGGGAGGTACCACGGCCCGCATTGCGGGTCCGGTGTTTTTGGGGCGAAACGGTACCTCGAAGGTGCACGCCCCTTTATCTAGTACTTTTTTCGGCTGGCTCAAAAGGCCTCAAAATGGCCTGATTTCGAGGGGGGAGAGGGAAATCGCAGAAAACGGTCCCGCTCTCCCGCACAGCCCCTTCACACGCCTTCGGGATGTACTTCAGGTGCGCTGGGATGGGGGGCCTGGCCGGGCGCACACAGGGGCTCACAGCGCGTCTCCGGCGCACCGCCTCCGGCATACTGGCGCCGATTCAGGCTGCGGAACTCCCGGGGACTTCGAACGATGTCGTCTTTCAGCATCTGGTCGCACAGCATCACATTCCAGATGGTGCGCTGGAAGCTGCCGCGCACTTCTCCTAGGCATCTGTGCGCGAGGGCCTTTTGTTCCTCCGTGAGATCGCCGCGGGACGGATCGGCCATGTACAGCGTCAATGCTTCCTCCGGCATAGGCGTCCCGTGGAGAGCCTGCCACTGGGTCTGGATGTACTGCCTGGCCACCAGGAAGTACTCTGCCGATGCATGGGGGTCTTGCTCCAGGATCTGATCCAGCAGATCTGCCAGGATGGTCATAGGGCAGCACCTCCTTTCGGGGCGGAAGCGGACAGGCGTTTTTTCACCTTCTGTTGTTCCGCGGCAGCATCCAGTGCCGCCAGCTGCCGCTGGTGATACAGCTCCACCGCATTTTGCACCGGAAGGATGGTGTAGCGGAGACTGCCGTTGCGCTCTTTTCCGTTGGCGTCCAGCACCACGGTGCGGTTAGTGGCGATGAGCCCGGCCGCCTCCAGCTCCAGCACGTACTTGCGCACGGTGTTGTTGCTGGCACCGATGGCTTGTCCGATGGTCTTATAGCTGAGCGTACACTGATAGGTCTTCCGGTTCTCCCGATAGAGCAGGAAGGCATAGATGGCGATGGCAGCGCATCCAAGGTTCAGGTGGAAGACTTCATCCGGCAGAGAGAAAAACTTTTCGTTGGTACTTACCGGGATGAGGTCCGGTGTGATGAGGCCTTGCTGCATCAGCTCTGCCAGAATGGGATCGATGACACCGGTAGTGGAGATAGGCCAGCACGGAGAAGGCCGGGTACTTGAAATGGTACTTCCAGATCTGGTTGGGAAGCGGAAGGATCTGGAGTCACGCTGACAGGGGAAGCAGAGCATCAGCTGCCACCTCCTTTCGCGTGGGCGATTACCCATTGGATGAATTGCTCCTTGGGAACCACCATGCGGCTGCCCACCCGCAGTGTGGGAAAGTCCGATCGTGCATCAGCTCATATCCGCTGGACACCGACACTGCCAGAACCTGTGCCGCCATTTTTGCATTGAGAAACAGCGGCGGGTCGTCGTAGTTTTTGTGGATCGATTCTTTCATGATTATGTACCTCCTAGCTTGAAAAAACTTCCACTTCTTGATAGGATGGTAGCATAAGAATAATTCTGATGGAATTGCACGAACTCAATACAGCCATCGTCTTTTTCACCCATCACGGACTATGCTAGACGTCTTGCGGCGAATGTCTTACCAACACCGGGAGCGCCCTATAGAATGATATTCTTCTTGCTTCGTAGAACGGCCACAAGACTCTGGTAACGTTTTTCAGCCATATAGACCTCATCGAGGAAATCATCCTTGGTATATGTATCAATAGAAGTCTCATCGATCACAGGATTCTCTTCACGGATTATATCGAGGATAAAATCGTATTCGCCTCTGGTAAGTTTAAATAGACTGCCCTGTAGATTCTGAAAATACTCCATACGCTCCAGTTCTGGGCATCCTTTTAGTGTCTCATAGTCGATAGGTGAAGTAGTCCTTCAACTTTTTCGAAGAACAGCTTCTCACCATCTTGTTCTGCGCTGATACGACCGATTGCTACAATCTGCTTTACTGGATTGGATTCATATCCTATAATCATATCACCAGCTTTTGCATCAAGGAAGTTTTGGAAGATGCGGCGTTTATTCCCGTTTTCATTGTAGAGCGTATAGGATTGAACCTCACCAACAGCAATGTCAGAAAAGCTCCAGATCTTCGGATTTGCATTTAGCCACCAATATCTGCGATCAGCCTCACCGAAAGCTGTATTCACATACAATTCAATTCCGCTTAAATCTGCTTTATCGAGGGCGGAGGAAAGCTCATCTCTAAGTTTCCATATAAAGCTGCCCTCTTCATCTTGCTCGGCATCGCGGCCCGTATACAGGACAGTCCACCATTGCATTGAGCCATCTTTCCGTGCGGCCGGGGTAATGCCAGTCGCTTCACAAATTCTTTTGGCCAGTGCGACAGAACCAGAGTTATAGCATTTCTTTCGGGGGGCAATTATGATTTTTTTGAGTGGTGTCCATGGAGTCAGAAAATTACATTTTTGTAGACTCGCCAAAGAAGCTACCGGTATAGAATGCTACTCCACCAGTGAATTGATTGCACAAAAAAGCAGATCGAATTCTCACAAAATAAGCTTATTCCAGATATTGAAGACAACCAACCGTATCTTCTTCAGGCTGTGGCTGAACGCAAGGCGACTGGCCAGAACTTTATTTTAGATGGATATTTTTGCTTGCTTGATGGAACTGGTAAAGTTCAGCGCATTTCCAGAGATACTTTTGCAACACTCATGCCAAAAAGTATAATCTTGTTGACTGAGAAGCCGAGGATAATTGCGGCTCGCCGTCGAATTCGTGATAAGGTAGGTGTCAACGAACCAACTAATGAAATCTATGTTACGGTTTTTGACAAACACCATAGCCGTATTTTCTTTTTAGGAAAATACAGTTTTTACTGTGTGGAAAAACATAAATGGCGAGAAGGTGTATATCAAAGACCGAAGAAATTGCGCTTTTTGTCGTCCCGGATGAAGAGATTCTTGGCGTCGGCCTTCGGGTAGGGCAGGTGGATCTCCGCCACCTCTGCCATATTTTAAACACCTTTGTGCCCCGTTACCTCATGCCAGATGTTTGTGGCGCTGAGAAGAGCGTAAATCTCCTTCTTGTTTATGTCTCTGCCCTCCTCGCCAATACTCGCCCAGCAGACTCTGGTCAAAGGCGAAGAGAGCCTCGTTGATCTCAAAGATGTTGTAGTTCCGGTGGTAATGAGATACTCCACAATGATATCAAATTTGCTGGCATGGGAGAAAGCAAAGCCGGCTTTCCCCAGCATCTCCCGTGCTTCATCCAGGGGTAATAGGCCATGGCGGTAGGCTTGGAGGGTTTATAGTGGATGTCCGAGCGGATCTTGGAGAACAGCTTGCGGTCGATATTAGCCTTTTTGTAACACTGGGCGTCAGTCGTGCCCCGCTCGTCGATCTTCCGCAAGAGCATCTGAGAAAAACTCTCGTTTAGTTTGCTAAGGGCCTCGTCCAGGCCGGAGAGCGTCATAGTACAGGGGGCAGGCATACACTCCGATTCCCCTATAGGCATGGAGGCCATGGCCATCCGGCGGCGCTGAGTCTCCCTGCTGTCGGTATGGGCGGCCACGTAGCAATCGTCAATGTAGGATGCGATGTCAGCAAAGAGTTTTCCACCGATGGTATAGACGGCTCAGTCGAAGATCACCAGATACACCGTCATATCGTGGGCCAGAAGGAAATCACCGATGGTATCCACCGCTACCTTCAACGCCTGATCCTTAGGATAGTCATGCACCCCGGAGAAGATCAGAGGAAAAGCCACCGTTTCACAACGGTTGCTCAGGGCTAGTTCCAGAGAGCGCGGTAGGCTGATACCAGCAGTTCCCGTTCTCCATGGTTGCCGCCCCGCCAGATGGGGCCAACGGTGTGAATGACAAACTTTGCCTGTAAGCGGTAGCCCTTCGTGGTCTTGGCCTGTCCTGTTTTGCAGCCGCCCAGGGTGCGGCATTCAACCATCAACTCCGGCCCGGGGGCAGGATGGATGGCGCCGTCCACACCTCCGTCGCCCAGCAAGCTCTCGTTGGCGGCGTTGACGATAACATCCACCTTCATGGTGGCAATATCGTTTCGTACAATCTGCAGGGGCATGACAGCACCTCCTCGCTTTCTAGTGTCATCATACCACAAGTACCCCTGTGCAGCAATCTTGTGGAATACAAGGGGCAGGTTCATTCCAGCACTTTTCCTTTGCCGGTAACTGATAAAAATAGGTATTCACCATATGTTAGACAGCCATTGAAAATATACCCAAATCTGGTACAATATTATCCTTCTGTAAAAAGGAATTCATCATGGAAGTAACTGCGGGTATCTTCGTGAAAGATCATTGTATTTTGCTTATGCGCCGTGCCCCAGGCCAAAGTGCAGCTGGCGGTTGGGAGTATCCTGGAGGAAAAATAGAGCCTGGCGAGTCCGGTGAACAGTGTCTGCGTCGTGAATTAAATGAGGAACTTTGCATTGACGCAGAAATTGGTGAAAAGATGGCGGAGAGCACTTTTGAGACGGGTTCCAAAACAATTCATTTGCATGCTTATCGTGTCAATCGGTATGAAGGGAAAATCCAGTTGACCGTCCATGATCAGATGGAGTGGGTTCCGCTTTCAAAGTTGTTAGACCACGACCAGCTTCCGGCGGACTATCTGATCTCTCAAAAACTTTTGGAGGTATTGCGATGAGTTTTCGGCCACCATTTGTCGTGGGTTCCACCGTAACCCACCCGGAAATTTGTACTGCCTTTCAGTGTGGCAATATGGGTGGTATGCGCCGCTCTAAGCGAACTAATACCCTCATTATCATCTCGGACCATACAAAGGCGCTTTATGATGACAAGTGGTACGGAGACACTCTTCACTATACTGGAGAGGGCAAGCGTGGAGATCAGACCTTAACAAAAAATAATCGTACCTTGAACGAGTCGGATCACAATGGAGTCGAAGTGCACCTCTTTGAGGTGCTGCACCCGACACAGTATATTTACCACGGTGTTGTATCCCTTGCCGGCAAGCCATATCAGGAAGATCAGGCCGATGAGGACGGGGTGATGCGCAAGGTTTGGATGTTTCCAGTAAAACCTGCGTTCCCGATCTCGGTCGACTCTGCAGCGTATCAGTTCTATACGAAAGCCCAGCAAAAGCGAGCAGAAAAGCTTTCTGATGAAGCACTTGCTCGCCACTTGAACGACACTGAAAAACAAAAGGCTGCCCAACGGAATGTAACTTCCTCTGTCTATGTTCGGAACCCCTATGTTGCAGAGTATGCCAAGCGTAGAGCCAAGGGCATCTGTCAGCTCTGTGGCCAGCCAGCCCCATTTTGTGACCAGAAGGGGCGCCCTTACCTAGAAAGCCATCATATTGAGTGGCTCTCGCAGGGCGGGGCAGATACCACTAGCAATACTGCTGCACTCTGCCCCAACTGCCACAAGAAGATGCACATTGTCAATGACCCCAAGGACGTTCAAAAACTGCGTGCAGCAATTATATAAAACTGTTTGAGGGAGGTTGTTCTTATGCGTCTGGATCATCCACGTTGTAGCTTCGCATCCTCACTGGATACCTTCCTCAGCACCGGAAAAGAAGAATGGTTGGCCCGAATGGAGGCTCGGGAGTCGGGGCGCCCTCTCCATCAAGAACAGATTGCTGCTTGGGCAGACTGTTACGATGTGCTCCTACATACGCTACCGGCCATTCAAGCGCAGCATCCGGAGCTCATCATAATCTTCGAATACGAACTTCCTTATGAAGCAGGGCGTCGCCCGGATGTGATCCTCCTCAGCAAAGAACAGGTCGTGATTTTGGAGTTCAAAATGAAATGCCGTGTGCTCAGAGCCGATGTGGACCAGGTGGCTGCCTATGCTCGGGATCTCCAGGAATATCACTTTGAATCCAGAAACCGCAAAGTGACTCCTTTGCTGGTAGTTACCCGTATGAAGCATACATTAGAGTCCAGAGGTTCTGTCCTTGTCACTTCTGGGGATTGCCTGCAAGAAGCCCTACTCGACACATTGCGGGAGGACACAACAGCCTGTGATGCCGCCGCCTGGATGTCCTCCCGCTATGAGCCCCTTCCCACCATCGTAGAGACCGCCCAAAGGATCATGCGCAAGGAGGCACTCCCTCATATCCGCAGCGCTGACAGTGCGGGAATTCCGCAGGCATTGCAATGCCTTACTGGTATTGCTACCTATGCGCACAAGAAGGGCAAGCATATGCTTGCCTTTGTCACGGGTGTGCCTGGCGCCGGGAAAACTTACTTGGGTCTACAGTATGTCTATGAATCCTTCCAAGCCGAAAAGCAAGTGCATTCTGTGTATCTGTCAGGCAACGGCCCTTTGGTGAAAGTTCTCTCATCTGCTTTGGGGAGTCATGTGTTTGTGAAGGATCTCCATAAACAGATCGATGAGTTTGTCCGCTATCAGGCCAAGGATTTTCACCAAAACATCATTGTGTTTGATGAGGGGCAGCGGGCTTGGACACAGGAACGCATGGCCCAGCGGAACCCTGGCCGCCAATGTTCCGAGGCAGAATTAATGCTCCAACTGGCAGAGGCACGGCTCCCATGGTGTGTCCTTCTTGTGCTCATCGGAGAGGGGCAAGAAATCTACAAGGGTGAATCCGCAGGAGTCGACCAGTGGGTGACCGCCATTTCCCGGACACAACAGGCATGGGAAATTGTTGCCCCCTCAAAGCTGACTGTCTCCTTTGAACCGGTGCAAACGATGTGTTACCTCCATGCGCGAGACCAATTGGACCTCAACGTATCCCTACGTAACCATTTGGCTCAAGACGCCAGTACCTTTATAAACCATTTGATTTCGGGTGAGATCAACCAGGCAAAATCGCTTGTTCCTTCTTTGAAATCTGCGGGCTATACGATGCTGGTGACACAGGATCTGGATGCGGCAAAGGCGTATTGTACGACTCGCTATAAGGGGCAAACATCGAAGCGATATGGACTTCTAGTCTCCTCAAAAGCAGAGACCGCACTGATGAGACGCTATGGTGTGGATAATAGCTATGAGGCTACCAGTATGCGCAACATGGATATTGCTGCATGGTATAATGATCCACCTGAAAGTCCAAAATCCTGCTGTAGTTTTCGCCAGGTAGTGACCGAGTTCAGTTGTCAGGGCTTAGAGGTGGATCTCCCGATTCTGTGCTGGGGCCCAGATATGATTTGGAATGGAAACGCGTGGAATCTCTATCGCCCAATGCAGTCGGCAGATAGCAATGACAACCGCTATCGTGTTAATAGCTACCGGGTGTTGTTGACCAGAGGTCGAGATGGTCTCCTTGTGTTTGTACCTCCAGAATCAAAGCTATTTCCCATCTATGACCTGCTTCGTAGAGTTGGTCTGGAGGAATTATAAAAAACGCAGACGGGTAGTAGTCCACGGACTGCTACCCGTCTATTTTCAGCATCTTTTGGATCATTTCAAAGTGCTTAGCCACGGTGTGCTTAGTCACTTTAGTGCCCTTAGCGATGGTAGAGTAATTCGTTTCGTCGGGATGGAACTTCATATACTCCTAGATTTGCCTTACTTTATTCAGCGTGTCGCCGATGATGCGCTTCACAAGCTGCTGGAGGACCTATTTGCCGTGGTGCAGCCTGACCTTGTGGCCAGCTATACCCTTCACCTTCTCGTTCAGTGCTTTTTTTATTGTCTGTGCAGCGTCTCCTGCCGGATAGCTTGGTGGCTAGTATACAGATGGAAACAGTACGTTGGGGGCTTTCTTCCTGCATATATCACTTCCTATTAAATTGAAATAAATGAACAAGATATGTTATGATTAGCTTCAACTGGGAAGGGGGTGATACTTTATGGCAACTACGGGTTCACATCTGGAAGCATGAAGTGCCTTTGCCGGATTTATCAGCTCGTACCTCGCTCTCATGCGAGATGTAGTACAGCAACGCAGAGTAAAGCATCAATTTTTCTGTTTGTCAGCATTTAATTTGCTGTTAAATATGAACCTCAATACCTCCAGCAGGAATGGCAGCTCAACGAGCTGCCATCTATTTTTTGCTCCGTATAGGTCGTAGTTCACTAGGGATGCATAGTTAGCTGTCAATGGTGGCCGGGGCGTTATACAGGGCAGCCAGTAGCTATTTCTTGATGTTACGGACATAGGTGGTGTTGTCCTGCATGCGGTCCAGTGCATACTCAATGTGAGAACTGTTCAGCTCCAGAAACCGGGATTTGACCACCTCAGCCGGATAGCCGTCTCCGGCAATGCGGATCGTCTCCCTGCGGGAACAGACAGTATCCAGCATGAGCTCCACCAGCTCATCCAGACGGTCATGGCCCAGGCCCATGCGCTCGTTCTATACGAGTGTCATACTCGATGTTCTCCCAAATAAGCTCTCGCTTTCGCATCTAGTCCCGTCCGGTTCGCTTAGCCCCTACGGGGGGCTTGATTGGATATGATTTGATCCTTCCGTACTTTTTGAATCAGTATTTTGTTCTTCAGGGGTTCTTTTCCTTTTTATTTAATTGCGGCCGGTTTTCCAGACATGGGTTATTTATATCCGGGTTTTCTGTATCTGAACAAGCCGTATCTGACTCGTCCTCACACGGTTGGTCCGTGTCCATAGGATGGGGTGTCTCGTAGATAACATACGCCATATCTACGATCTTGCCCTTGCTGCCTCGGAGTCGCTTACTAACTGTGTAACCGGCATGTTCCAGCTTCTTTAGGGAGGATCCGATGCTGTCCCCGTGCCCTCCTTGCAGATTTTTACAAGGCCTCTGGTGGTGTAGTTCCAGTCCTCCGGCAAAGACAGCATCGTGGAGAGCAGCCCTTTGGATTTCAGCGATAACCCAGTATTACGGGGGTGATGGTTGGACATCACCGTGTAGTCTCGTGGTTTCTTAATGCGAAATACCGCCATAGTATTACCTCATGAAATGTTCATTTTAGGGGAAAGGCGGTCTCTATGCCACTTGGGCAACCCAGAGTAAAAAACTATAGGTGGGGACCTTCCTGCAAATTGCTGAAAAATATAGGGATTTCTACTTTTTGGCGTAGTTTTAGACTGTTTTGGAATTCTCTATTTACGTAAGTTGCTAAAGTGCTGTGACAGAAATGGGTAAAAACATCACAGGCATGCAAGAGCTTTATTGATAAATTAAGGAAACTATGGTATAACAAAATATATGATATGATAAGACTAACACTTACAAATCAATAGAACAGTATAAGCATGTTTCAATTACACAACTGCATGATGACTATGAGAGCAACAAGCAACTTACACTATACGCGTGGAATCATGCGTGATGTAGGCGGAAGTTTTTGGAGATGCACACGAATCAGTTAAAGATGACTTTGATTCTATATAAAAAATGGATTTTGCCTGTGGAGGAAACCACATCTGGGGGTAGATGTGGCTTCTTTCTTGCGGCCTTTTCACGCCCTGCGTCAGCCTGTCCAAGTGACAGGGTGTCGCGGGGCGTCTTTCTGTCTTTGGAAAGGAGTCAACGAATATGAGTCTAAACTACATCTGCCCCGGCTGTGGGACCTCTTTGGGCTATGAGGGATTGTGCTGGAAATGCAAATCTGAACAGGAGCGGAAGGCTGCTCTTGCCTGGACGCCGGAACAAATTGGCGAAAAGCAGAAAAATCTCATTCAGAACATCCAGAGGCTGGCGGAGATGGAGGACCCGGAGTTCACCGACTTCTGGCAGCTGCTGGGGTACCGGGATGCCATCGCCCCGGAGATCCAGCGGGCGGCACTGGCCGCAGAGGTGTTCTGGCCCTGTGAGATCTATTATCACGCTCCCGCCGATGTGCGGGATGGCCTAATTCATGCGCTGTTGTCCGCGGAATATTCCAGCGAGGCATCCAACCTGATGAGTTGCCTTGCTATGCAGGGAGATGACAAGGCAATGGAGACTCTGCTGGAGCTGGAGCGAAATCCCCGGCCCTGGCGCAAGGGCCTCTATGTGGACCCATCCAGCTATGCGCAGATCGGAGGCTGGACCTTCAACAAGGAGGGCCAGAAAATCCAGCTCAACTTCGACACCTGCTATCCTATGGTCAAGGGAACCGCTGGCGAGAAATCTCCCGTCCGCATTGGCCGGGCGCGGGAGGACACCTGTCCCCACTGCGGCGGGCGTATGGTGGACATGCTGGTATTGGATGGCAGGGATGAGCGGCTCCGGTTCCTAGGGCTGGATGGTATCCTGACCGCCACCTGCTGCCCCAGCTGCGTGGGATTCCTGAAAGGCCCCGCCTTCAACCGCTTTTCTCTGGATGGCGGCGTGGCGGTCTTTCCCTCCGAACTCTTTGACGGGGCGGAGAAGATGGACTGCTATGTCAGTCCCGAGGACTACAAGGCCCTCACCGAAAATCCCTTTGTACTGGGCAAAGCGCCTGTGCCCCTGTTTTACGGCGCGGCCTGTGAGGATGTGAACACCATCGGCGGCTTTGCCAACTGGGTGCAGGACGCGGAATATACGACCTGCCCCCACTGTGGGAAGCCCATGAAGTACCTGGCCCAGATCCAGTGGGATACGGTGTTTGACTGTGCAGAGGGCGCGCTTTATGTGGAGTTCTGCCCGGACTGCCAGATCGTATCCATGCAGCACCAGCAGACCTGAGAGGAGAGCATCTCATGAGTTTACCAAAACGCAATAGTGCGGACGGACGCTGTTACTGGATGAAGCCCGAGGTACAGGAAGAACTGCAACCGCTCTTTGACCAGTGTATCCAGGATGCCATTGACGGGAGAATCACGCGGCTTGATTCCCTCTGGCCGCCGGTAGTGGTCAGCAGCGAAGGCGCACCCTTTGAGGTGCACGCTCTGGTGAGAAAATGGACCGAAGCGCAGCAGGCCGAGACCCTTGACGCGGAAAAGGCCATTGCTTTTAGCGAAAACCTGCGCCGCCAGAGCCGGTGGGGTGAAATTGACTACTATTTACTTGGCCTGTTGGAACAGGAGCTGCAGGAGAAGTATTTTGTCGTGACCGGTCGTGAAGATGACCACCGCTGGAGTCGGGAGTACTCCCTGAAACCAGGTATCCGTGCAGAGGAGGTCCCGGAGCCGCTACTGCGTTTCGCCTGCTATGTGGCAGTGAGCTATAAGGTATATGGTATGGACTTTGAGTATCTGGACACCAATTACCTCTTTGGATTGGTGGAGAAAGTCCGTCCTGATATGGTGAAAAAGCTCCGGGAAAATGGAACCGGCAGGCTACCGATCTCTCTGCAAAAAAGGAAAACAGAGCACTTCACCGCATCGGCCAACGATGCCTTTGCCGTTATCCGAATCACTGCCAGGGACAACACGGAGGAATGCTGCCGTGAAGTGCTGAACTACCTGTGTGAGCTTCTGGAGCAGGAGGATTTTCCCCGCAGCTATGCGGTGGAGTTCAAAGGGCCGGAAAAGAGTTATCTTCCCATCACAGGCCTGCCCAAAAAGGGAGTAAACCAGCTCTTTGCCTGTGCCGTGCAGTACCCCGGCCTCCACTCCCTGATGGAACGGTACGCCCGGCTTGCCATGAGGCAATATGAGCAGTACACCAATCTCAGCGATGAGCAGTGCGCGCTCCCCGGAAGTTTTGCCGTGTTCGCCCTGGGAATGCTGGGGCAAGAGTGGCGGCAGCTGGTATGGGATTATCTCGATCTCTGCGATGATGAGCACTCCCACTTACAGGAAAAATTCCTCCGGGAGTATGTGAAACAGTTTGGATTTACCGCCGACACCGTCCCTATGTTTGTCCGGGGTGTGCTGTCCATGCAGAACATGAAGTATTCCAAGGACTATGCCGCGTGGATGGCAAATGTAGAAAGCCTGGACGCTCTGCTGGAGGCAAAAATCCATCTGTCCGAGATCGTTCCAAGCGGTTTTTCCTCCGACGAAGATGACGATGATGAGGAGGACGAGGAACCCGCCGAGGAATCAAAAGCCAGCCCGGAGGAAGTGCTGCAATACGCATGGGAAACGGTCTGCTATGTGATCTGGGGCAAAGCCAGCGCCAAGGGTGGTCAGAAAGTGGTAGAAGCAGCTCCGGAGGAACTGAGAGAGCTTTACCAACAGATTTTTATTCCGATAGTGGAGAACCCGGAAAAAAGAGGTAACCTGCCATGAGTTTGCCAAAGCGCGACGGCGTGCATGACCGCTACTATCTGATCCACAAGCCGGACACTTCACCGGAGGTACTGGCGGAGGCGGATCTCTGCATTCGGGATGTGCTGAGCGGCGCCGCCCGTGAAAATCACGCCGCCTACCCGACCGTGGTGCGAAATCATAACGGAACGCCCTTTCTCCCCAATCAGCTGCTGGAGCGGCATCTTTCCCGGCTGCCGCTGAAGGAATTTCCCTGCGAGGATGCGGTTTCCATCTGCGACGCCATGCGGCGGCTGGTGGGCTGGGAAGAGATCCGCTATGAGTTGGAGAAGTACATAGAAAAGCAGGTGCAGGAACGCTGCTTCCTTGTGGGAGAGCGGGAAGATGGCTTTACCGTCTTTCCGCCCTGCGCAGTGCGGCCGGAATTGCGTCCGGAGGATGTGGACGAAGGACTGCTGCGCTTTGCCTGCTATGTGGCTGTCTGCCATACCGTGTATGGGCAGAGTTTTGAATCCCTCACCACCGAACACATTCTCGGCTTGGTTTCCCAAATCCGTCCCGACATGGTAAAGGAACTGAAAACCAACGGCAGCGGCAAATTGCCAAAGGACATCCAACAACGTAAGACGGTGCATTTCACCGCATCGGCCAATGATGCGTTTGCTACCATCCGCATCACCGCCAGGGACTCCACGGAGGAGTGCTATGCTGAAATCCTGGACTACCTGTGCGCGGTGCTGGAGCAGGAGGAATTCCCCCGCAGTTACTCGGTGGAGTGCAGAGGAAAGGAGAAAATCTATCTGCCCATTCCCGGCTTGCCCAAGAAGGGAGTCAATCAGCTCTTTGCCTGCGCTGTGCAACACCCCAATCTGCATCCGGCTATAGAGCGATACGCTCGTCTGGCTATGCGGGAGTATGAGTGGTACCAAAACCTCGCGGATGAAGCCTGCGCCATGCCCGGCTCTTTTGCTGTGTTCGCTCTGGGGCTGGAAGGAGAACAGTGGGCGCCGCTGGTGGCGGAGTATCTGGATCTCTGCGATGACGAGCACTCCTCCCTGCAAGAGAAATTCCTTCATGCCTTGATCCGGAAGTTTGGTTTCCAACCATGGACACTGGGCGTATTGGTACGGGGCGCATTGTCCATGCAGAATCTAAAGCCTGCAAAGGAGTTCCGCAGCCTGATTGCCAACGCGGAAAGCCTGGATGCGCTGCTGACAGTCAAGCGCCGCTTTTCCGCGTATCTCCTGCCGGAAGAGGACAAGGACCCGAAATTCCGGGCCATCGCTTGGCAGAGCCTGCTCTGGGCCATCTGGGGCCCGTCCTCTGAAAACGGCGGCAGCAAGGTTATCAAGACGGTGCCAAAGGAACTGAAAGAGAAATACCAGCAGGTATTTGCGTAAGGAGAACGTCATGAAAAAGAGAACGGTCAAGGACTTTATTGCCCTGTACGCCCAGGAAGATGGGGAAAAGCTGGTGCTGATCCAGAGCGGTACCAGCGCGGACAAAACCTTTCTGGATACTTTCTGGACGGCGCATACCCATGCCCTTGCCATGGCGGATGTCCAGACCGGACAGGTGATCTCCGGCCGATGCTACCTGAGCTGGCCGCTGACGGACAAGGAGCGGGAATCCGGCGGCTATTCCAAGCGGTTTGCCAAGGGCCGGATCTACCGGATCAAAGCCCGCGGCTGGAAAGGCGATGCCCTCAGCGAACCTCAGTGGTATGTCACGGAGATACTGGAGGAAGGCGTACCCTGTCCGGCACTGGAGGAGCTCTGGGCGGAATACACAAAGCCCATTCTTCTGGAGGACGAGGTGCTGGGAACCCTCACGCTGGATCGTGAAATGAGTATGTTCACCGGGACCTGCCGGTGGATGGGAAAAGAAGTCCAGATCTCGCTGGATGTGGAGATTGAAAAGAAAGCGTCCTGGACCCGCGCCACCAATGTGATGAAGAAACTGCTGGCAGATCAGGAAGTCTGGGATAAGTCCCTGCGGGCGATGGCTGCCCAGAAGCTCACCGCTCAGGCCAACGAATGGCTGGCGGACAATGACCAGACCGACCGGGACCCGGAGAAAGATCCCATCACCGGGGATGAGTTCGCCCGGCGCATCATCCTCACTGAGTTTTCGGTCTCCCCCGGCGGGCGTTTTACCGCTTGGTATGAGGACGATGATATGTTCTGGGGCCATGTGGTCACTGTGGATGGAACACTGAAAAAAGGCCCCATTGGTGCGGATATACAGGGGTGATACGGGAAAGGCGGTGAAGTCATGAATCAGGCGGAAACAGCAAAGCTGTCGGAGCTGCTTGAACAGTGGAATGATGCGGACGAGTTCTCCCGATGTATTGAGGCCATCGAAGCTATCCCGGAGCAGGAGCGGGGTTATTTTCTGACCGTCAAGCTGAGCCGGGCTTACAGCAATCTGGCGGTGCTGGGGGATCATAGAGCGCATGGGACCGACGGTGCAGTGGACGGGGCTCTCATCCGGCACGCCATTGACCTGTTGGAGTCCGTCCGCACCCAGGGGGAGAACGACCCCTACTGGAACGCCAGGATGGGCTATTCCTGTCTGATGGCATACCCCTCCGCCGCCACCGCCTATGAATACGCAAAACGCTGGCTGGCCCTGGCCCCGGAGGACCCGAATGCCCAAAAGCTGGTCCGGGACTGCGAGGAATATCTGGAGGAGGAAAAAACCTTGGAGATAGATCAGAAAGAGCGGGAGGAGATTATCCGGCGGGAAACTCCCGATGATGGAAAGAGGGTTATATGTAAATGAACAGCGGGCAGATTACGGCTTTTTTACAGGAGCATTGGTATATTGCCTCGGTAATCATCGGTGCAGTGATTTTGATCGGAGCGATCCGCAACTGGAACTGGCTCTGCGACCCCACCGGTACGCGGGATGCTCACCGCCACGGCAGGGGATACCGGCGGGTGGTTTTCTTTTTGTTGGGTGTCCTCCTGATCGTGGTGAGTATCTGGGGATTTGTGCTGAAATTGAAATAGGAGGAGAACGGCTATGATGCCTGAAAAATATCCCACCTGGCTGGAAGGCCATGTGAAAGAGTGGACGGAGAAGCGTCTGCCTACCGTGACACTCTGTTCCTCCACCGGCAAGGAACTGCTGGAGGTTTGGTATTGCGGAGATCTGCTCACGGTGAAGGGAGAGCCCCAATCCTATATCGTAGATGGGGATGAGGTCCCCGGACTGGTGGCAGCCCGTGATCCGGAGAGCGGCGAGGAGTTCGTCATCTTTGACGGTGGGCGGCATGGCTACGACAATCTGTTCTGCGATGTACACGATCCATCCAAGCTGGAGCACCGTCCCCTCAAGCGGTATGGGATCCCTGCCTCCAAGCTGGTGGTGGAGCTGGGTTACAGCGTTGACTATGAGGACGAAAAAGAGGACTTCGAACCGGATGGGGCGGATACCGTGGAACTGATCAACGGTGAGCGGATGCCTTGGGAGCAGGTCAGGCGGGACGGCATTGATTATATCGCCCTTTACTATGTGAACGAGGAAGGGAAGCAAGTCCGGATTTTGGACGCAGAGCTGGCATGAGTATGGTGATTCAATCCTTTGACCATCTGCACGACAACAGGGTCCTGTGCTATTGCGCTGACTTTGAAGCACATATCCTGCATGTGGATACCCGGACTGAGGCCGGAGAGAACGTATCCGTTCACTTCACCGGCCTGCTGGCCCACTGGTTTGAGAATGTGATCCGGGACAACATCCTCTTCGGCATGGATGAGATCACCGTGGACGGCTTTTTTGAACAGTACAAAGACCTGCTGGGCGGGGCCGTCTCTTACGGCTTTCCCGCCTGTTGCAGCATCGAGGAACTGCGGGAGCGCATGGATCGGGAGCACATCCGGGTATTTGTCATCGACTCCTCCCTTGGACTGTGCGGATTTGTACTGGCACAGGAGGTGGAGCTGAAATGTCCATAACTGCCTATCAAGTGGAAGCCGTCGGCCATGACCGGACCGGCCGGGACTTCGGCTATGTGAATATCATGTACCGCTATGGTGATAAGAAATCCTGTCCCCGGCCGGATCAATGTGAAAAGCTGGAGGTCATGTGGGCGGACGAGAGCGTCTACGGGCCGCCCGCCCCCGGCAGCAAGGTGGGAGACTTTATCCAGACCTGGCTGGTGGGCTCCTGGAACTGCGGGGTGTTTACCCACCGGGAGATCGCTCAGCGACTCATGGATACCTTCACCGGCCTGAAGGTCAAGGAACTGGCGTGGTTCGAGAACCCAAGGGAAAGGACGCTGAAAAATGGGAAGCCCCGCGTGCGCCGGGCCAGGTGGCTGCCGGAGCGGGAGGTGGAGCTGGTGTATCTCTACTCCGACTGCTATATTGATGCAAGAGAACCTGCTTCTGCCCAAACCGATTTTTTCACCGTCACAAGGATGGACGCCTGGGGCGTGAGCACCTGGTTCATGTGTACCCCGGAGGCCGCCGGGAAGCTGATCGCTATGGATTATGACAATCTGGCCGTAAAGGAAACCACCATTGTGGGATAGGAGAAAATGAATGATGACTTTGGAACAACTGCCCCCCAAGGGGGTCAAGCGAGAACAGGCCATTTTGGAGCTGGGCAAGGATGAAGCAAACGGCGAACTGCTTTTCCAGCTTGTGAATACAGAAAAGGGCAAATGCAAAACGGCTGCTCAAAAGGCTTTGGCGCAGCTGGAGTATGCCCCTGCTGCCCCACTGTGGGCCAAACTGGTCAAGGGCAAATGGATGGGCAGCAATATCATGTCGGATGCCTGTTCCAACTGTGTATCGGAGCAGATCGCCCCGGTCATCTTAAAGACTCTCTCCCAGCTGCTGGACGAGGGGGATACAAAGCCACTGGATATAGAACAACTGAACTTCTGTTTCCATTTGATGTTGGGGAAAGCCTCGCCCAAAATGCTGGAGGTCTACCGCTTTCTGGCGGAAAACATCCAGCGGATCGCCCAGCTGAAACGCGCGCCTGTTTATCCGGATGATGATTGCACCTCCTGGTGGATCACGGATGGGCTTCGCATTTGGGATGCCACACCCAAGGAAAAAGAGAAAATTCCCGCTGTGGTGCTGACCGCCTCCCTGATCCGCAATCCGGATGAGCGGTTGCAGGCATTGGCCGATGAACTGAATGAACGCTATGGCGGCAGCTGGATGATCCCGGTCTTTATGAAGGCGATCATCACCCAGCCCAAGGAGCAGGTGTATGAGACCTATTCGTCCCTTCTGGATACGCCGCAAAAAGCCTATTTGTTCCATGCGCTGGGAATGCTCCATTACCGCTGTTATCCGGAAGGCTGGACCTATGAACGCCTGGGCCCGGATGGAATGATTGCTCTGATTTTCTGGGGTTATTATAGCTATGGAACCTATGACACAAGGTTTATGATTGAACGCTATGTGGATCTGGATGAACGGTGGCTCTTTGATCTGGCCAAGGACCCGGAGGGCCGCAAGCCTACGGTGACATGGCAGACCTACAACCGGGGCGGTTCGCTATATGGGAGCTATGACGAAATGTTCATCAGTCTGCTGCCCCGCAAGGTGGAAAACCCGGAACTGAAGCGCATTCTGCGGGAATACTTCCGTATTCGCAGCGAAAAAGTGAAAGTGGAAGAAAGTATTACGGTTTACAAAGACGCTGCTAAGCGGTTTGGCGATTAAGCGAGAATAGAGGGACTGGCCAAAGGAGTGATACAGCATGATTGGGACAGATGAAAACCGGGCGGTGCTCCATGTGGAGGTCGTCTTCTGGAGCGGTAAGCGAAAGACTCTCCCCAGCCTGGTCAGCGGAAAGTATTGCCCCCATTTTGTGGTCACCGGAACTGCGGAATATCTGGGTGTATGCTTTCTGGACGGAGACGAGTGTGCATTTAGTGAACCGGCTTTGGGGAATGCTCAGCCCCTCTATCCAGATACTATTGACTACGCTCCACTGGAAAACAATGCGGAATTTTTGATCTATGAGGGAGCCAATGCCGTTGGCAAGGGCCGGGTGCTGGGCCGGACCGTCCCCTATCAAGTGAAACAACAACGAAAGTAGGTACCTTATGTACCAAATCGCATATATTGGCCGCTGGGAGACTCTCCCGGAAACGGCTGCCGCCATCTGTGACCATGATACTCCCAAGCTGGAGGCGTTGCTCCAGGGCGGTCTGGATTTGGATGTTCCCATCCAGCTCAGCGAATACATCAAGCTGATGCCATTGGAGATTGCGGTTTTTCGGAATGATGTGCCTATGATCCACTTCCTGCTGGAGCATGGGGCTGATCCCAGTCTGGCAGAGGAACAGCCCCTGCTGCTCACCGCCGCCCGCTGCTGCGGGCCGGAGGTGGTGGCGCTCTTTGCTGGACAGGCCGCAAAACTCAGCCTGAAGCAGAAAGAGCGGGCCTTCCAGGAAGTGCGCTGGGGCAAACGCCCGGAGAACATCCAGGTGTTGGAACAAGCCGGGATCACAGTGGACAAGTTTGGCGGCGAGGCGTTCCGGGCCGCTGTGTCCGATGGCAATACCAAACTTGCCCGGCTGCTTCTGGAAAAAGGGGCAGACATCAATTACCACAAGCCGGACATGGTGTTTCCGAACGCCTCCACCGCTGTCACCGAAGCTGTCCGACACAAAAATCTTCCCATGGTGCGCTGGCTCATTGAGCAAGGAGCCGACATCACCATTGCTGACAAATACGGCGACCGGCCTTACACCGTGGCGGTGCAGAACAAGGATCAGGAGCTGGCCGACTACCTGAAGGCCCTGGAGCCGGAGGAATGGCACAACGAGCAGGAAAAGATCCGGCAGCTCATGCCCTACAAGCTGCCCGCCAAGGTGGCGGAATACTTGAAGACTGGCCCCCTGCGGCTGGAGTTCCCGGATCAGGAATGGGTGAAGTGGGCGGAGCTCTACTCCTTCATGGATGTGCAGGAGATGACCTGGAAACGGAAGAAGCTGCTCTCCCTGATGGTGCAGATGGACAACTACAGCGACTATCTGCTGCTGTGGAGCCCCAGGGACAAAAAGCTGTGGTATCTGGATATCGAGCATGAGGAATTCCACCCTCTGGCCAAATGGGATGACTTCATCGCAGATCCCGGCCGGTATCTGAACGGGATGATTGAGGGCGAGTTTGAGGAGTAAAGCCATGACATCAATAGACTTTCTGAACAAGGTACATAAAAGCCTGGACTCGCAGGAATATAGCCTCTCTTATTCTCCAGCCAAGTCCAAGAATTATATGCTGTACTGCAATGGCAGCTTTATCGGCGGTCTATTTGATGAGGAGCTGTGCTTGGTCTACGCCGACAGCGTGAGCGAACTGCTGGGGCGGCCGGAACCCGTCTGCAGCGGCTACTCCAGCACCGCCCAGCACAGGATGCTGGTGATCCCGGAGGAACATTGGGAGAAGGCGCTGAAACTGCTCTATGCCGAGAAATTTGACTGGAGCCGGTTGGTGTATGACATCACATACACCAGCATTGGCGCGGCTGTGGTGGAGGAATTCTACGACGAGAATGTGGTGTTTCTGCGCTTTTGCTTTGAAAAGGAGCTGCTGAAAAAGAACCCTCTGGACCGGCAGGGCCGTATCCTGCGGATGGTCTATCTCAATCAGGACCTGACAAATATCGGTAAGAATTTGTTTCCTAAGTTGCTGGACAAGTTCCTTGCTTTTTTTGATCGGAAAGGAAAAACCAGTCTGGAAACCATGCTGCAACGGTGGTACACCGCTCTGGAGAAGGAGTACCGCAGCCAGATAACGGGATAAGGAGGCGGCAACATGACAGAGGAAAACAGAATCTACATCACCCATCTCAAGGTCACGGATGTCCCGTGGCACCGGCTCACCACCGCCTATGGCCGGGGGACGGATTTTCCTGCGCACCTGGCGGTGCTGGAGCAGATGCGTGATTTGGCGTCCGTCAAAGAGTCTCTCTATGAGCTCACCACCAACATGGAGCACCAGGGGACCCTTTGGCACGCCACGCCTTTCGGCATGGTGTTCCTGAGCCGGATTCTGGGCAAAGCACTCAAAGAGAGCGGCCGGAATCCTGTGGCCCATTTCCTGGCCGGGGAGCTGCTGGACTTCTTTGCCTGCATCCTCCAGTGCTTCCGCGATGGGGATGAGATGGAGCACGCCGAGCCGCTGCCGCAGTTCTCCGATCTGCTCCGGGAAGAATATCTGTGGTCGGAAGAATACGACGAGGAAGCGGATGAGATGCGCTACGAGGAGGACGAGGTTTTCCCCGCAGACGAGTTTTACAGCTTCTATTATGACTCCTGGCAGTCGGTGGAAGCCTACCGGGATATATTGGAGCAAGTCCCGGCAGAGTTTGCCAAGCCCGCCGCCGCGGTGCTGGAACTGCTGTAAAGGGGGTCACGCCGATGTTTGAAGAATTCTATGAGATGTACGAGCCCGAGGAGCAGGAAGTGGTCGCTCTGATTAATCGCTGCATTGGGGGCGGATATAACAACAGGGGCAACTTTTGGCAAATGACCGTTGTGACGCTGGGCATGGTGTTCTGTGACACCGGCAAGGTCAGCACCAAAGAGGAGCGGCTGGAGTGGCCAGTCACCGACGAGGAACGAAACAGTGATAAGGGCTGGGAACGCTTTCATAACGAGCAGATCTGCCGCCTGAAGATCCGCCGAATGAAGGAAGAATGGGCAAAGGATCTGGTGGCGTGGCCCTGGTGTATCTCCGAGATAGTTAATGCCCATGAGGACTGCCCGGAACTTCAGACCGTTCTGGACGAGTACCACAAGCCGGTGGTGATCCAGGACGAGGTGCTGGGTGAGCTGAAGCTGGACAAGGACTATGATACCTTCGAGGGCGAGATCCAGTGGTGCGGAAAGGATGTGAGCCTTTCTCTGGAAGTCAATGCCGAGAGCAAGCCCTCCTGGACCCGTGCCCGCAGTGCCGCCAAGAAGCTGCTGGCCGACTGTGAAACCTGGGACAAGGCCATGCGGGAGCTTGCAGCCAAGAACCTGACCGAGCTGGCCAACAACTGGCTCTCCCAGGATGAGGAAAACCCCCGCAATCCGGAAACAGACCCCATCACAGAGGAAGAACTTGCCCGGCGGATCAGCATGACGAGCCTGTCCGTCACCTCCGGCGGCAGCTTCACCGCCTGGTTTGACTGCGACGAGATGTTCACCGACCATGCGGTGACGGTCTACGGCTCCTTGAAAAAGGGCCTCAAAGCTGCCAACATTGAGGGGTAAGGAGGCGCCTATGAAACTGTATGAGTATTGGCTTGGGTTGTATCCCCTTGATTGGGAATTTTGCTTTATGCCAGTCCAAACCTATAAAAACTTCATCACAGAGCAGTATCATAAAAACCCCGCTTTTTACAACATATCAGCGGGTTCTATTGAGAAGGTATTGGCACACATTGACGCCATTTTATCTGCGGCCATGGAGGACTGGAATAAAACCACGAACCATGCTGCCCTGCGTTGCCCCCCAATGATCTTTCCTCTCCCAAAGGGACAGGAGAGCAATGTGGCGGAATTTGCTGTCATTCTCAAGATGGATCATGATGGAGATACAGTAGTCTATTCGCCAATTCTATTACCCCATCTGGAAAACCAATGAGGAGGCATCTCTGTGAAGCTGAACTGTAAACGCATTGATTTTACATATACACCCGGCGAGGAGATATTCAACTTTCCCGAGGAATCGGGGCTGCCCTTTCTCTTCGATGTGGAGGAAGAACTGACCGCTGATTCTGCTGCCATGGATGCGGTAGGAGAAATGCTGGATGAGGCGGAGAGATTGGCGGAAAAGGCCAAAGCTGCCATCAAAGCGGCGCTGGCGGACGAGGGCAGCCCCTACCACGATGCCGTGGTATTTTTCATGGAGTTCCACCGGGACGATGTAGGCCCGGATATTGCGGCGGAACTTTTTCCGGGAACCGACCCGGCCAAGCTGTCCTTTGCCGAGATGGCGGACTTTTTGCGGCTCAAGCGGTTCGGCAGCCTGGTGGATAGCGAGATGAATCAGCAAGTTTTCATTCTGGACCTGTCCTTCAACCCAGAGATCACCGACGAGCTGATGGTGGTCTACTTTGACTTGAACCAGGAGATTTTCTGTATCACCCACGAGAGCTGAGGAGAGAGTTACCTATGGAAAAAGCGACTGCTGTTAACACTTGCTTAGGTGTTTTGATGGGACGGGACTGTATCTATCTGGACCAGGTGAAACAGGATGCTCTGAACAATCTGACCTTTACGGGGGACATCAATGGCCATCTGATCTCCCAGCACAGGGACGAAAAAGACTGGTTTCCCTACACACTCACCTTCCGGCGGGTGCTGGCCTATTTTGCCTGCGAATTGGGCACCTATGAAAATCTGGCGGGGATGGGGCATCTGGATGGCAGTTCTTTCGATTTGATCGAGGATAGCACTTGGCTGAAGTCTCTGCCGGTGCGGGAGGACTTTGACAAAGGCATCTATCGGCTGTTTACATACGATGATGTTTACAACATCATTGCGGTTTCTTATGAGTTTGCGGCAGAGTTGTAAATGCCTGAAACATGGAAGACCATTGGAAGGATCTATCAAGGAAGAAGGTATGGTGATGAAACAGAATAAGCATCAGTTGGAGCATCTGCCCATACTTCTGGTTCAGCAGCTCCGCCTGCAATGGTATAAAGACTGCCGGGGCGGAAATGCGGCCGCACAGCGGAACCAGTATCCCAGAGCCATGCGGCTGCCGAAAGACTTCTTCTCGTATTATTCCTTTGGTCTGCCTACACACTTTGTATCGATCTTACAGAGGCCCAATGGATTTCAGATCGATAAGGACTGTCGCAGGCTGATCGAATGGAAGCCGAATGGCCCAATGCGAATTCATCCTTTTGAACTGATTCAGAAGGAGTCCGGACTCCATGTGCGTTACCGCAATGATTGGCACATCGGTGCAATGCCGGAGCGATATACCTACGATGAGACCGGGCAAAAACAGCCCCTCAATGAGCTGGCATTGGATTTGGCTCCCGGTGAGTATGGGAGAGCTGTCTGCAATGGGCGGTTCCGGGACTGGGATACAGGAATCTGGTATTATGTGCTGGACATTTTGAATGTGATGCCGCTTACGGAACCCACCGACTCATTGACCAGTTTTACGGACAGAGAGCCTAATAAGATATATACCCGGATCGCCCGGCTGTGGTGACGAAAGACAGGAGGATAGCCACATGATTTCCACAAAAGATTTATCCGGCCTGCCCAATGCGGAGCGTCTGAAAAACTTCTGCAAAGGACTGGCGGCTCTGGACATCATCATGCTGGAGGAGGAATGGAGCTTCATCCGCCACTATACCTACAACCCCGCATGGCGAAAGGGCAAAGAGGCATTTTTTGCCACTGATGGCAGTGACCGGAGCATGATCGTCATGTTTGCGCCGGAAGGCTGTGTAATCAACGGTGTGGATTCCGAACTCTATGACTGGGAGGAAAAACTTCCCCGTGTCGAAGACCTGACAGATGGGATGCCCTCTGCTTTGCAAAAACTCATGGGCAGCCGAGAGGTCAAAAAGATGAAAAGCACCTTCTGCGTCTGGACGGAGGATGGCGCCACCTGGCACTGCAACCCCATAGACGGCGAGGACGCATCCAAAGATCTGCTCTCCACGATTGATGGCAATCCACAGACCTATGTGGAGTACGGAAAGTGGTTTTATCACGCCGACCTGCCTTTGGAAGCTGTGCGCCAGCTTGCTGACGGGGTGCCGGTGACAAAAGAACTGGCCGCTGCGTTGAACCCTACGCGTAGCGAGAGGGAGGAAATCAAGGCGGGCTTGGATAAGATCGGATATCCAAAGGATCTTTGATTGGCAGCAGACAGGAGATTGATTCGAATGATTAAAGAACGCATCCCCATCTCCGGCGACCTCAAAAGCAAGGTCAGGCAGCTGATGGAGTACGCCGGATGGCAGGAAGGGCGAAAAGTGGACATCTCCATTGCGGAGCAGTATTACGCCGACCACGGCGTCCCGATGATGAAGACAACCCAGCGGTTTTACCGGAAATATTTCGGCCTGTGCTGTGAGTGGTACCTGGAGCAGAGAAAACTGAACTGGGCGGCTGATTTTCAATTCGCTTTGTTTCCTTACTTGGTCAACGGAATCAAAAACCATTTGGAAGAAGCCTATTTTCGGGATATGTCCGGCTGTGAACTGGCAGAGATCGAACAGGCTGCCGGTGAAAAATGTCAGCCCATCGGTCATATCGGCTACTACTACCCGGCAGAGGTTTGGATCTCCGAGTGCGGGAAACTGTACGCGAAATATGAATATCAGGATGAGATTGAGTGCTTTCCGGATGTGTTTGCCCTGATTGAGCGGGAACTGCGGCAGTGCAAATTGGATTCCGCTGCCATGAAACCTGTGGAGGCACTGGACGGAAAACTTTGAATCGCTCGAAATAGGAGACTCTATTATGTCAGACTGGGCACAAATTATATCCGATGCGCTGGACATTCTGAAATTTGACGGAGCCGTACAGGACACGCTGGCGGAGCTTCGGCGGAAATGGAGCGGGCAGATCCCGGCGCTGCTGGAGGAACGCTTTGATACGCTCGGCATTCAGTATATGAAATTACCCCACGAAATGGGCGTGGCTGCGCTGGGACAGGAGCTGTCCACTTTCGGCTGGGCGCTGTATGACCTGGACGAGGAGGACGAGTATCTGTTTGTCCTGATTCCAGCGGAAGAACGCAGCGGATGGGAACGCTACTGCAAAAAGCAGGGGCAATATTGTCACCTGATGAAACAGCAAGGACGAAAATGGGGCGACCATGCCAAGGAGCAGGACCCTGGGAAGCTGATGCCTTGCGAGGAATACATACCCCAAGATGAGTACGATTATTTCTTCAACTCTCTGGCAGGAGACTTTGCAGCGGGAGAATGGAAAAGCAGCCATTCGGAGGAATGGAAATACGGCTGTGTGGCAGATCTGCGCTGCCGCCCGCCAAAAGTGACCCGCTCCAAGAGCCTGTACCAGTTCGGGCACCTCGCCTATTCGGATCAAGCCGGAGTGTATGCCGCCTCCGGAGCCTCTGCAAGCGGGCAGATCGGAAAGGTGTTGCTTGGCAAAAACCCCAGTACACTTAATTTTTTTGAGCCTTCTCCCATCGGATACGAGGGGGCGCCCCATTCTCTCCGGTGGGTGGGAAACTCCCTCTGGGTGGGCGATCCCACCAATGCCACACGGATTGAACTCACCGACCGGGGCACCTGTCAGGATGTGAAAAACTGGCCCCTGCCGGAAGATGGATGGAGCACCAAATACCATTGTGGCATTACGACAGACGGGCTGGGCCGGGTCTACTTTTCCAACGAGTGGTACAAGGGACAGATCTACCGCTGGGAAAACGGCAAGGTAACAAAACACACCTTCTCTCTGGATGGATACGACCATCTCTCCGAGGCCGTTCCCGTTCCCGGCACCAACTGTATCTATATGATACACTCTGTCAGTGGCAAGTGGCGGATGGAAGAATGCCTGCTGGAACTGGACATGGACACCGGGCGGTGCCGCATCGCCCCTCTGCCCGGCCTGGGCGAGGAGCTGAAACTTCGCTGGTTTACCGGGGACTGGTTGCTGGTGCAGGGAAACGGCGAAATCCTCTCCGATGACTTTGCCCAGCTCATCAACATGAACACCCGTGAAGTGCTGCGTATCCGTCCGGGAATGTTCGGCGGGGAGAAAATGCAGCACATTGGAATACTCACCGATGGCACAGTGGTCATCGTCACCCGGCGGGATAGGGTCGGGCCGGTGTTTCGTTATCCCATCGACTTCTGGGGTTTTCTTCGGACGGCAAACAAGCCCAAAAAGCTAGAACCTTGGCGAGAGTACAAAGAAGTGTACCCGAATCTGCCCATCTTTCTTGCGGGCGAAGAACCAGAGCCGCCGAAGGATGGCGCAAACAGCATTTCCGATACCGAAAGCCTCCTGCTTCGCCCTCAGTTTGACCGACTCTCCCCGGAGGAAAAGCGGCCCATAATGGAGCGGCTGGCAGCACAGTATCGCCTGGATTTTGTGCGGATGGAGCACTTTGGCCGCTGGGGACAGCACTGCACCACCGGAATCTTCAAAAAAGATGGCCGGGAGTTCGTCTTTGTCCCCGGCGATACCGTCATACTGGGCTGGGAACAGTTTGCCGCAGGACTGAATCAGGAAAGCCGCGAGGAATTGGAGTACCTGTTCCGGGAATGGGAAATGGAGCGAGACCCGACAGAACTCATTGGAGAGAGCATGGCCCCTGTCCGGCGGGCGGCCATCGGCCCCATGCTGGTGGGCCGGGAGCTGGAGGAGATCAACTGGGAGCCGGTCAAGCTGGATGACCCACGGCTGCGCCCGGAATGGTTGGAAGATTTTCGCCAATTCGCTTTGACTGACAGGAACAGTCTTACTCTGGTAGGCCGTGCCCGTTTCGAGCGGGATGGCGACAGCTGGCAGGCAAGCCTCTATCACGAGGTAGACTATCCGGACTTTCAAAACCGGCTGCAAAAACAGGGTTTCTCCCTGCCCACGGCGGACGAGTGGGCCTACCTGTGTGGCGGCGGATGTCGGACCCTGTTTCCATGGGGAGATGGGTTAGACTACTCCATGCGTCTGCACTGGTTTGAGGACATGGATGAGGATGAGAACCGGCCCTATGACATGGAGGAACCCAACTTCTTCGGCCTGTCCATCGCCTACGATCCCTATATGCGGGAAGTGGTACAGGCTGACAGGCTCACCACCTGCGGCGGCGACGGCGGGTGCAATATCTGCGGCGGGCTGGGACCGTTCCTTGGTTTCCTGCCCTGCTCGCCCCACTGCAAGCCGGAAGTGCAGGAGGATAATGCGCTGAACGGCAACTATGACTTTTACCGGCCCATCGTCCGGATACCGCTGGAAAAGAAAGGAGAAATCGAAATGCCTGCAACACAATGGCTGAACAAATATGAATCCATCAAAGACAAACTGGCCTGCAAAACAGACCTGGACGCTCATTTCACAGAGAAAGTGATTGGGAATAGGGAAGTGGATGTGCTGGACATCGGCGCCGTCCATTTTCCCAGCGGAACGATCTTTGCCTGCGATCCGCTGGTGGAGCTGGAGGATACACCGCCCTTTATACAGACGATCCCTGCCGGAACTTATCCCGTGAAGATCTGCGTGGTGCCCAGTGAGAAATACGGCGACCGCTACGCCTGCGTCAAGGTGGAGGTCAGCCGGGAAAAGCCTGTCCGCTATGAGTTGGGGATGACGGGCAAAGAGGATCTGGACGAGGAACTGGATGAGGACGAGTATTTTGGCTTTGGCGTAGACGCTGGTATGGGCTGTGTTGCGGACATTCAGACCCAGGCGGCCTTCAAAACATACTGGGCCAAGCGGCTGGAGGAAGACCCGGACATTGATCCGTACAACGACCTGTTCTGTGACTTGCTGGAGGAAAACGCCAAAGCCTGTCCCAAATATCAGTTGAGCCACGGCGACTGGATCAACTGGACGGTGCCGGACACGGACTGCAATCTGCCTATCTTCGCTTCCGGCTGGGGTGACGGCTACTATCCCGTCTACTTCGGCTATGACACAAAGGGAAAAGTCTGCGCCGTGTACGTGCGCTTCATCGACATTGAAGCCAGCTACCAGGAACAGGCGTAAGGGGGTAAGCAGCTATGGAATGGCCGAAACGGGCGCGGACAGCGAACTGGGAAAACGGTGTCCTGACCCTGGATGGAGAGAAGAAGTTTGAGATCCCGGAGCTGACCTTGGCCCTCATGGAACGGCTGGCCGGTTACACCCTGGTAGGCTTCCATGTGAAAGGCTATCCGGTGACGGATGAACTGCTTGCCCCCTTCGCCGAACACAAAAGCATGGTCAACTTCGGCGTGGAAGACGGCGCACTCACTGACGCCTGTTTCCCCGTTTTTTTCGCTATGCCCAAGCTGCGCTATCTGCTGTTGGACGGCAACGCCGCCATCCACGGCAACGGCCTGTCCGCCCTGCAAAGCTGCAAGCTGGACCTTCTCACCCTCAACCGCACCGGGTTGGACGACGCCGGTTTGCTCCAGGCGGCCTCCATTCCCAAGCTCTCCCACATCCAGATCGACCATACCGCCGTTACATACGAGGGTCTGCTGGCCATCGCCGGCAACAACCGCATCGAGCCGGTGGCCCATGTGCAGTTCACTAGGGAGCAGATGGAACACTTCTCCCAGCTCCAGCGGGAAAAGGCAAAAAAGCCCGTCCAACTGGACGGGCAGGCGGCGGTGGAATGCCGCAGGGTGTTGTCTGCCTTCTTTGCTGAAATGACGGAATGGGAGCAGTACATGGAACAGGCCGGGTTTGAAGATGCTGAGGCTGTGCCCCGCCTGCTGGTGATCTGGGAGAAGTATGTGAGCGAAAAGCCCCGTATGGGCTTCCGACCCATAGGCCTCTCGTACAGCGCCCAGGGCACCTACAAGGGAGAGCAGTTCCTGGACGCGGAGCAGATCACCCGAAACAAGCTCTACATCTACACCAGAGAGAAAAACACCGGCTTTGTCCGCCGCTTCCTCATGAAGCGTGTGGGCGAGGGCTGGAGGATCGACGGGGTGCAGGAGCGACTGGACGGCTGGCAGAGAACAGGACTATAAGCTATCAGGGGGAGGCACAGGTATGAAAGCACAAGCCGGAGAGGTCTATACAGTCTACAATCGATACTTGAAATGCTACACCGCCTGCCAGGTGGCCTATATCGCGCCGCCGGGCACGGTGAGCAGGGAGTCCTGGGCAGTGATCCTCCCTCTGGACTGGGCAGGTGACGCCCCTCTGACAGCGGAGGAACTGCCCCGTCTCCGCCCGCTCTACAAGGACTTCATGTACTGGCCCCGGGACCTCCATCTGCTGCGGGTGCCGATGGAGGTCCCGCCCCAGTATACGCTGGTGGGGACCCTGCCGCCCTTCACCGACCAGCCCTGCCGCTCCTACGGCGGCTGGAATGACGGCTACGATGTGTACCTCCAGATCCGATGGCAGGCCATCCCGGAAAAGCGGCGGCGGGCCTTCAAGGAGGCCATGGAGAGCGACGGGGAAACAGAGATCGGCGGCATCCCGGTGAAGGTCAGCAGCCATCGGGTGATGGACCAGTACGAACCATTCGATTCGGCGCTGGAACTAAAGGCGCTGCCCTGCCTCTCCGACCTCATCTGCGAGCGGTGGCACCCGGATCTGCTGGAGTTTTTGCGGGGAACCCCCTTCGTTGATGAACTGACTTTGCTGGACCACGGTCAGAGGACACTTGATCTGCGGGGCACCAGCATCAGAAAGCTGATGTTGGACATGACCGGCCTTCAGGAACTGTGGCTGGGTGAGGGAACGGAGCAGCTCCTGTTCCAGAACAAGGGGCCGGACGCCTGTACCATCCATGCCCCCGAAGATGGCAGCGGTCTGACCCTCCAATTTATCGGGGAATACCGCCCGCACACGGAACTGCCGAACCTATTGGAACTGCATGGCATCCAGCTGAAAGATTTTGATCTGAGCGGACTGGCTGCTGTCCATCCCCACCTGAAGGAGCTGAGGCTCTGGGGCGCGCCGGGAAATCTGCAAAACTTCTCTGCTGTGCGAGAGTTCCGGGAGCTGACGCACCTTTCCACCTTCGACCTGTTCGGCTTCGGGGCGGACGACATCCCCACCCCGGAGCAGATGCCGGAGCTTCGCTGGTTCTGGATGACCAGCCTGCCGGAGACGGCAGCAAAAGCGGCAAAGCAGCTCTGGAAAGGTAAGGCGGGAATGGACCTGCGGATCACCAAGCCCCGGAAACCGGAGTGGCTGGCGCAAAACCTGGGCAATCCCTTCCGGGGCTGGGACGGTGCGGAGCATATTCCTGTCAGTGCCGCGAGAAAGGCAGCCAATCAATACCGCAAGACCCGCTCCCAATTGATGAAACTGGCCGCTGAGCCGGGCGAGGACGCCCAGGCCCAGGCGCTGGATGCGGTTGCAGCATACACCCAGACCTTCAACAAGATGGGCTTTATCGAAACCGAGGAGCGGGATGAAATTTACATGGCCCTGCGGGGGATTCTGGACGCACTGCCGGACAACACACTCCAAAAAGATGCCCTGATTGAGAAGTTTGAGCAGCTGCGGGATTTTTGAGGAAAATGAGAAGCATGATAGAGTTCGGCAAGGATCACAGCCCGGCGTGGTTGGAACTGATGTCAGCCTACCAGATTTTTCGGGCAAGGCTGTTTGATTGGAGCCGCGAACCGGATCAGGTAAAGCAAAGAGATCTGCTACTGGAGCTTGGTTCCTGGGAAAATCGGGATCTCAACAGAAGAACGCTGGTGGCGGATCTTCTACGCAGCGCCGAGATGTGGGATGAAAAAGCCCTCCTCTTGGTTCAGAAAGAACTGACCGCGATTGCCCTACAGGAACAGGAGGTGATTGCCGCCTTTGTACGAATGGCATTATCAAAGCTCAAAGGCAGATCAGAGCGGCTTGCCATTGCCGATGAGGTGCTTCGTCTGGTAGCAGAGGAGGAAGGAAAAGCGGAGCCCGACCCTGTTGTATTCCACAACGGCTGCCTGTTGCTGTATGATTTGCACTGTGAAGCAGAGTTCTCGCAGTATGCGGATCGGTATGGGACTTTGATTGAGCAGGCATACGGGTTAGATGAAAAAGGCTTGGCAGACATGAAGAAAACGCTGTCCGCCGGGCCTTAGATAGAAAGGAATGTGCGGGCGCATGAGCCGAATTGTTGATGAACCCTACTTTACATACAGTGCATACAACGCCCTGACCTCCGGCATTCAGGTGAAATGCCCCAAGTGCCACGGCGCAGGTATGGTGACAGCGGATGATGACAACGCCTATTTCCGGTGCCTGAGCTGCGGCCATCAGGAGACCCGTGACCGGACGATCTACCGCTACGATGTCCATAACCAGTGCAAAAACTGCGGAAGATACTATCGGGTGGATATTGAAGATGAGGAAAAGCAGCACTTTTCTGTTCTCCATGTGGCCTGTCCCTATTGTGGGACAACCATGTCGGGAGAAGTTCATAAAACAGCTGAAGCATTTTCCTACACTGCTGAGATTCAGGACGGACGAGAACCTTATTTCGGCCTGGAACTGTGGTTTTTGACCTCCTTCCAGGGCAAACCGGCCTGGGCACTCAACCGGGAGCACCTTGCCTATCTGATCGACTATCTCAGCGCCGACCTGCGGGAAAAGCCGCTGGGAAGAGCGAAAAAGACTCAGGCCGATCATCTCCCCGCCTTCATGAAAACCGCAAAGAATCGGGAGCGGATCGTGAAGCTGCTGAAGAAGTTACAGGAGGGATGAGGATGGAACAGAAAGTTATTTTCAACGGCCAAGTTTTTACTCTGACCCGGTTTTGGGCAACGGAAGAGCCTTGTCTGCGGATCACCGACCCACAGCAGATCGAGATGCCTAAAATGGAGCTTGTGGGGGCCACCCAGATGAATACTGCATTTTCCTGAAAAATCTGACGGAAACAGAGTTGGCACAGATCACATCCCTGGACGGCGCTCCGCTGGATGTGAGAGAAGAACTTCGACAGTTTCTAACAGGAAAGGACAACCCTATGGCACTACAAGATAAGAAAATCATGCCTCCCCCTTGGATGGCCTTCCCGGAGATCGAGCGATACTCCATTGGCTGGCGCATGGGCTATGGGGAGGATTACATATACCGATTTGGCGATTGGCTGGACACCCTCTCCCCGGAGGAGCGGACGGAATACCGCGCCCTCTTTCCCGAGCCGGTAACCTGGAAGGGCTGGTGGGAGGACGAGGACAGCGGCGAAGTGCTGGTACACGGTGACTTCCTGGTGGAGGCGTGGCAGCCGGAAGGCCGGCCAAAGTACACCCGCCAGTGGCTCCAGCAGGAGTTTACCGCCGGGCGAAAGCGGGAACTGTGCCTGTTCTGGGGCCATCAGCCTTCCCAGGACGGCCAGCTGACAAAAAGCTACCTCAGCCAGTGGTGGATGGAGGACTTCTATACGACGGCTGCCCCCTACCTCTGCATGGAGCAATACATGATGGCTGCCAAGGCCGAGCTGTTCGGCGACAAAGAGATCCGGGACCAGATTTTGAAATGCAGCGACCAAAAGCAGATCAAGGCCCTGGGCCGCAAGGTGCGGGGCTTTGAGCAGAAGGTATGGGACAAGTTCAAGTACGCCATTGTGCTACTTGGCAACTGGCACAAATTCAGCCAGAACCGCGAACTGCGGGAGTTTCTCCTTTCCACCGGGGACAGCGTGCTGGTGGAGGCCAGCCCCTACGATGCCATCTGGGGCATCCGCCTCGCGGCCAGTTCGCCGGAGGCCCAGGACCCGATGAAGTGGCGCGGACAAAACCTGCTGGGCTTTGCGCTGATGGAGGTGCGGGACGAGCTGCGCAGAGTGACACAGAATGAAATGCTTTGCGATTGGAGTATGGTATGGCAACAATGAAACTCTATGAACTGGTCAACCACTACCACATCGGCACGGAACTGACCTGCGCCGAGGCCGTGTTCATGGCCTGCAATGAGTATTACCATCTGAATTTGTCCGAGGAGACCCGGAAGATGTTCTCTGTCATGGGCTTGGGCATGCAGACCGAGCAGTCCTGCTGCGGTGCTTTCACTGTGGCGGTGGGGATCATTGGGCTGATGACCGCCAAAGAGGGCCAGACCGATGTGAGCAACATGGAGGGCTACCAAATGATTGCTGACTTGACAGACTTCACGCTGGGCATCTATGGAACGCTCCACTGTGTCGAGCTGCAAAAGCTGGAGATCGTGGGGGGTGAGAATCCCTGCCACGCCATTGTGGAGGCGTTGGCCAAAAAGCTGGAGGAGCTGCTGGCGGGCCGCAGGATCTTCCGCCCGGTAAATGCGGGACAGATTGGTTCCTGATATGCTGGAAAGGGGGGGGAGTCCATGTCTAAACTATCCCAGGAAGAAGTACAATCACTTCGTAGCAGGATCTGCCACGGAGAGCAGGGACTAATTTCCACTCTGACGCCGGAGCAATTCCTTGCCCTGCTGTCTTACGACTATGATACCGGCTTCGCGGCCGGCAAAGCCTCCGCGCAGAAGGAGATTCTCTGTATGCTGGCGGCGGACGGGATGCCCCCGGAGAAAATTGCCCTACTGCTGCGGATGGAGGCGGAGACGGTGCGGGAGATTCTGGCCGCCAAGCGGGCCCACATTGAGAAATGCAGAAAAAAGCTGGAACAGGAGGTGAAGCCGTGAAGGACCTTTTTCAATACGGAAACCGGCGGGAGGAGGAATGGGAGATCCTGCCCTGGATCCCCGACCCGCGCCCGCCCTTCAAGATCTGGGTCAAACCGGATCAGATCGCGCCCTTTTTTCTCATTCCCCACCACCCTTATGCGATCTCCCTCCTGCTGAAGATCAGCGACGGGTTCCGGGTGGAGGAATTCTGCCGGCTGGGACGGACTGGCAGCAGCAAAGACTGGGAGCGGCTGGTCCGGGGCGTGATCCGGGAGTTCGAGAAAAACAACAGCGGCAGGGATCTGTTTCACTTCGACTCCGACGAGGATGTGTTCTGCGTGTACTCCCAATACATCGACGATTTGATGATGCTGGCCAAACTGATCCGGGCGGCCTGTGCCGATGAAAAAACGATGGGGATGTATCTGAACATGAGCGAGGCAGAGAAAACATGAAAGAGTTGACCACTCAAACAGGAATCATAGTAAAATGCAGGAAAACGGCCATTGAATTTTTCCAAAATGCTCAGTCAGCGGATTCCTTTTCTGCGCTGAAGATTCCAAAGGAATTCCAAGGTATAGCGGTTGAGTTTTATGATTTGATTCTGGAAAACGATCATCTCGCGGCCTTGCTGGGCTGTCGCGGCAATGATGATATTGCAATACAGATAGATGAGGTAACCGGCACCATGACGGGGTGGCATTGGTTCAAATGAGGATAATGGAATGATCGAGTACATCAAGCTCTTTTGGGAGAGCGCACCAGAGGGAGAACCACCGGTCATCCTCTATGAAGTGGATACCGAAAATGAGCGGCTGGTCCTCCGCTCCATCGACATCTTTGCAGATGGACGCACCCGCAATATCCCTGACCTTTATGAAGGCGCTATCGAGATCACGCCGATCCCAACCGTGGAGGAATTGAACGCCCATATCTGGGGCGAGGAGTTCCGCGCCTGCGCCATAGAGAAAGCGGAATTTGAGGCCATCTGGGAGAGCCAATTTTTTGCTTGAGAATGGAGGATCTGCTATGAGTAAGGAACTTGAACTGTATCAAGCATTTATTGACGGCCTTGTGGAGCGGAAAGACAGCATGACCGCCCTTTGGGTCAAGGGCGATGGTTTTCCCAAGACAGAGGACAACAAGGCGAAAAACGAGCTTCTCGCCACACTGACCCCGGAGCAGAAAGGTGTGCTGGCCGATATGCTCCAGGACGAGCATATCGCGGGTATCCACGATACCCTGGCATATATCAATGAGATGATGGATCTGGATGGGCTGGAGCTTCGTCAGGACGGGGAATCCATTCCCAACGATTACTTTGAGAGCCTGCACTATGACTTCATCAGCCGGTGTGACGGCGATGAGTGGCCGGAATAACAGGAGGCGTGACAAATGTATATCAAAAAATACTGGGGCAACTTTATCGGAGGTTCCGATGACAGCCTGAACCTTGTGGCCTTTTTAGAAGACCAGAAGAAAGAGGAGATGCCCCTCAGCGAGATCTTCGCTAAGATCGGGCTGGACAAGCAGAACTGGAACTTCCGCCAGACTGTGGGGTATCTGGAATTCACCCACTCCAATGGCGTGGAGATGGACTTCCACTTCGCCATTGATGTGGTCACCGATCTGGCCGCCATCCTGCTGGAGTGCAGCGTCAGCGGCGGCGTGGACCTCCACGACCTGGACGAGTATAACACCCCCCACCGCCGTATCCGCATCACCGCCACGCCAGAGGAGCATGACGCAATGAACAAGGCCCTGGCGGATTTTGCCCAAAATCCTCTGTCCTATGATCTCCACGAAATGATGGATGACGAGGAGATCCGGGAGATGGCTCGGGATATAGAGGCGCTGCGGAAGGAGCTGTATGAGGCCGCCGGTCGCAACCGGGACTACTATGTAAAGGCAGAGGACATGCAGAATCTGCTCCCAGACTGGGAGGAAGCCAATGGCTGCATCGCCACGAGCCGCATTACGGTGGAGGGCTGCAAGGTTGGCTACTGCTACCGGGAGGAGCCGGACGGCGACTGGGACAGCGGCTGGCGCTTTACCGCCGGTGATGAGAGCGACGAGTACATGGACGACCCCAACAACGCCGGGATCTACGGCCTCAACTCCATCTGCAACGACGATCCCGACATTATTCCCCTGCTACATACGCCCGCCCCCTGCGCCTTTGAGCGGGATGAGAATGGCGTGTTCCAGCAGATCAAAGACTGGAAAACGGATGAGGACGAGGAGGACCCAGATATGGACATTTTAAGGCAGTGCCAGAAGTGGAATGAAAAGAGCGAGTACCAGAAGATCATTGACGCGCTGGAGACCATTCCAGCCCAGGAGCGCACCCCGGAGATGGACAGCGAGCTGGCCCGGGCCTACAACAATCTGGGGGCACCTTCCAACCGTGCGCTGCTCAAAAAGGCCATCGCTCTCTTGAGCCCCCATGGGGAATACTTCGAGGGAGACCACTGCTGGAACTTCCGCATGGGTTACTCTTACTTTTATCTGGATCAGGAGGGCCGGGCTCTGCGATACTTTGAAAAGGCATTGGAGGCTCGCCCTGGTGACGAGGACACCATAGAGCTGATCGACTGGTGCAAGAAGAGCATTTCTCTGCCTCAGTTTTCACAGTGCTTCCGGGAGCGGACAGTGGACTGGTGGGAAACCTTTGCCGAAATGGAAGCCCAGCTGCGCCAGATGATGGACGACGACAAGGATCACACCCGCGGCGCGGAGATCGTGGCCCAAATGGAAGATACTTTGAACTTGGTCTTTGACGAGATTTCCTTCGAGATGGGCTTCAATGGCGAAAAGCATGAGCTGATCCTCACCCCGGAGGGCGACGAGGTCAAGCTGTTTGAGCTGGTCTACTTCCGGAAGCACGCCCCCAAGGAGGTGCTGGAGCACTGGAACATCCTGGTGGGCCGCCAGCCCAGCCAAAACATCGGCCTGCGGACCGACGACGGCTGGGATATCTCCGGGGAAGATGTGCAGATCTGGCTGGAGGAACAGGGCGAAAACAGCTTCGCCATCTCCGCCTACTGCGAAAAGCTGCTGCCCATGCTCCGGGAGGAGGAAGGCCGGGTCTGGTGGATGCTCACCACCCTCACCGACCAGGTGCTGGGCGAGATCCCCCACATGAGATACATAGACAGCTTCGATGTGCTGGAGGAGCCCAAGGCAGAGCCGTCCATTCTTATGTCCCAGCTTCCTGACGCGTTGAAGGAGCGGGGCTTGGAACTTTCCACCGATCCGGAAGCCTATCTGGAGAGCTACCTTGGCTACAAAATGGAACCCAACAAGGACCCGGACGCCGACTGGCGGCTGGATGTGATGGCTGGCTCCACCAACTGTGTGCCGCTCATCAACGGCTATCTGAATGCCGACAATGACTTTATGGACGAGCTCCATGCCGACGGCGCAGCGGCGGGCTTCTTCTGCTATCCCCTGGATACCCTGCGGGAGGAGGAAGGAACGGAGAAGATTTTTGACTTCCGGGACAAACTGGAAGAAGTGTTCACCACCGGGGACGGCCCGGAGGTGGTCACCCTCACCGGCGGAGCCACCGGACTCTACTGCGGCTATGTGGACTTCATCGCCTGGGACATCCGGGCGGCACTCCAGATGGCAAAGGAATTCTTCAAGGACAGCGACATCCCCTGGGCCAGCTTCCATACCTTCCGCCGTGAAGCGGGCACTGTGAGTCTGAAAAATCCGCCCGATGAGGAGCCGGACGGTGAGGCGCAGGCCGCCGAGTTGGACGAGACGCCGACGGGCATGGACTATATCCCTTATACCCCGCAGAATGCAGAGGCATTCTTTGCACAGCTCCAGCAGTGGAACGACGAGGACGAGTACACCCGCTGTATTCAGGCATTGAATGCCATCCCGGAGGACTGGCGGAACTACCGCACCGCCTACGCCCTGGCCCGGGCGCTGGAGAACTACGCAATTCTGGGCGACCACAATGAGGGAACCCCCAACTACAAGGGGGACAAGGCTCTGCTTCGAGCCATCGAGGTGCTGGAGTCCGTCCGGGAGGAAGGCCGGGACAAGGCGGAGTGGAATATGCGGATGGCCTACGGATATCAGTATCTCCACGGTCAGGAGGAAGAGGCCATCCCCTATGCCCGGCGGTGGGCGGAGCTGGACCCGGAGGACGAGGACGCTCCGGTGGTGATCCGGGAGTGCAAGGCGGAGATCCGGAAACGCCGGAGCAGCCGGAACAAGAAGGACAAATTCGTGCCGGGTGATACCCCCTTTGAGGGCTTCGACCTCACCAATTTCTGGGACGACAGTATGTATGCGCTGAAAGAGTACGTCAGTGATCCGCCTTCCGATGAGCTGATCGCCAGCGTGGAGGAGGAACTGGGCTACAAACTTCCCGCCTCCTACATCTGGCTGATGAAGCAGCACAACGGCGGCATTCCGGTGAACACCTGCTATCCCTGCGATGAGCCCACCTGCTGGGCAGAGGACCATGTGGCCATCACCGGTATGTTCGGCATCGGACGGGAAAAAAGCTGCTCCCTCTGCGGAAAGCTGGGCAGCCAGTTCATGATCGACGAGTGGGCGTATCCTGCCATCGGCGTGGCCATCTGTGACTGTCCCAGCGCCGGACATGATATGATCTTTCTGGACTACCGGGCTTGCGGCCCCCAGGGAGAGCCTGCGGTAGTCCATGTGGATCAGGAAAACGACTACAAGATCACCCATCTGGCAGACAGCTTTGAGGAATTTGTCCGTGGACTGGAGCATGAAGCCCTCTACGATCCGGATGAAAATGAGGGCGATTTCGAGGAGGATGATGCTGACGGGGAGGAAACCGACCGCACAGGTGTCTTCACCGGCTTTGTTCTCCTGTCCAAGGGAGAATGGGACAAGGACCAGTTCATCCGGGACATGAAGGAAAAATGGGACATCTCTGTGGAGGAGTACGACGCCAGTGAGGAGAAGGATGACGATGCGCTGGTGTTCGAGGTGGGTGATATGCTCGCTGCTGTCAGTCTGGCAACCTATCCCATCCCCGACGGCGAAGCGGAAATAAACGCAGAGAACAACTACATGTGGGAGGATGCCGTCCAAGTCGCACGGGAGCACCGCGCCCATATCATGGTGGCGGTGCTGGGCAAGGAGAAAAAGGTTCTGGAGAAGGGCAAGCTCTTCGCCAAGCTGGCGGCTGCCTGCTGCCGCCAACAATACGCCACCGGTATCTACACCAGCGGCGTGGTGTTTGAGCCCCGCTTCTACGAGGGCTTTGCTGATATGATGAAAGAGGACGAACTGCCCATCTTCAACTGGATCTGGTTCGGCCTGTACCGGAGCGAGGGCGGCTTGAACGGCTATACCTACGGCATGGATGTGTTCGGCAAGGAGGAGATGGAGGTGCTGAACGCTGACGCCGAGCCGGAGAAGCTGCGGGACTTTTTGGCAAGCCTTGCCTCCTATGTGCTGGCGTGTGATGTTACGCTGAAGGATGGGGAGACTATCGGCTTTTCTGCGGACGATAAGCATGCCATCATCCGCAGTCCCGGTGTCTCTCTGCCGGAGGAGCAGATGACACTGAAAATCTCCTGGGAATCCGGCGGGGATGGACCGGACGGAGGCGGTGAAGACCCGAATGGCGGCGGGGATGACTGCCCGGACGAGGAATGCTTTCAAGACGAGAAATCCAGTGAACCGGAGGTCTACACCGAGGAGGAGATGGAAGCCGTCGAGGGGCACATCCAGCAGTATTTCGGCCCGTTCGAGAATGTGTTCCATGAGCTGGTCTCCCCGGACATCCATGTGGACATCTGCGTGGTACCGCCCTCCCGGGAGCGGGACTACTACACGCTGGTCACTATGGGCATGGGCGCCCACCGGATGAATGTTCCGGAGGAACTGGCGGAATACAAGCTGGAGCGGGCGGAGCTGGCCATTGCACTGCCTGCGGATTGGAAGCTGGATCAGGAGTCCATGAAAGACGAGCGGTGGTACTGGCCCATCCGCCTGCTGAAGTCCCTGGCCCGTCTGCCCATCAACTGTGACAGCTGGTTGGGTCATGGTCATACAGTGGAGAACCGGGAACCCTTTGCGGAAAACACGAAACTGTGCACTGCGACCCTGATCGATCCCCAGGGTACGGAGGACGGCAGTGAGGTCTGCACTCTGCCGGGCGGCGAGGAGGTCAATTTCTATCAGGTCATTCCTCTTTATGCGGATGAATTGGACTATAAACTGGAACATGACGCTGACGCTCTGCTGAACAGGATGAGGGGGATCAGTTTTGTCGTAAATCCCACCCGTCAGGATGCTATCACTCGTGGCACCCTTTCCAATGATGATTTTGACGGTGAGATGGATGACGCTTCCTATCACCTTGAGAGCATTGAGGAAAAGGAACTGCCTATTGACCCCATCAATGCCTATAACCACATGGCCATCTACCTGCGCTGGTGCATGGAACACGACCTGATGGGCGAGGACTTCTTAAAAGAATACAGCGAAGTGGCCAAACAGGTCAAAGTTGATCCTGCCAGTGTGGATCTGCGGGAGTTTATCCGGGATGAGCTGGACGGCTGTCTGTTCTCTGTGCTGTTCAATCAGCAAGGCCGTGCCTTTGCAGGCTATTACTACGGAGAGGGCGACAGCCCCTACTATCCTGCCGATGTTGACGACAACGCACTCCGTTTCTTCGGCCCGGAGCGGTATCACTCCGAGGAGTTCCGGGACGAAGCCTACCTGTTCATTCCCTTTGACGAGGATTATTATCAGGCTATGGCAAAGGTGATCGGGGAACGCTTTGAAAACTGGCAGGGACAGGACTTTGACGAAGACACGCTGGAGCCCTCCGAGGTGGCGGATGCTTTGATGGAGTATCTGGACTGCGAGTGCACCTATTTCCCATCCATGGCAGATGATGACCCCATCATGTCGGCGTACAGCTATGCCAAACGGGAAAGTGTCAAAGAGGGATTTGTACCGGTGCTCATCAAGGCGGATGACGAAACACTGCTGGAGTGTCTGGTGATGAACGCTGACCCGGAGCATGACGCGGACTGCTACGAATTTGACCTCAAAGCGGTAACGGAGTACCGGAAGAAGATGCTCTCCGCCCCCATCAAGGACAGCAAGGCGGTTCTGGAGGAACTGATCGGCCAGCGCAAAGCAGAGGCCGAAGATGACGATATGGACTGGGAGGAGGAGATTCTGGGCGAGATGGCTGGCGGCTATGACAATGACCGTTTCTCCTGCTACTGGGATTCGGACAGCCACATGACCCACCCCCTCATTTTGGCCAGGATCCCGGTGAAAAAACCCTGGGAGATCTTCGCCTACCTGCCCTTCGGCAACTGGAATGAGTGCCCCAACACGCCGGAACTGATGGCAGTGGCAAAATACTGGTTTGAGCAGTACGGCGCCATCCCTGCCGCCATGAGCCACGATGAGCTGGAGTTTGAACTTCCGGTTCCTGTCCCCAAGGAAAGAGCTGTGGAGCTGGCTGTGGAGCAATATGGCTTCTGCCCGGACATCGTGGATCAGGAGCAGGATGATCCCACTGTGGGCAATCTGGCGGATGTCCTGCGGCAGTCCACTGTCTGGTACTTCTGGTGGGATTGACGGGAAGTGTGTCCGATGACAGAATATCAGAAAACCTACATCGAACTGAAGAAGCGGTTTTCCGCAACTGACGGAGGCCCAGACAGTGTCCGTGCTCTCTACGCTTTCAAGGAGGAACTGGAGCAGTCGGAAGACAAACAGGCCAAGGAAGTGCTGGTGGATGTGGATGATCTGTTGGACTTCAAGAAGGATGCCTACGAACTGCTCTGCCAAATTGGAAATCGCTCCGATAAAAAGACCCTCAAGCGGCTGGGCACGCTGAAAGACTATGCGGAAAACTGGGGCAACCACTACGCCATCCCCAGGCCCAAAACACTGGAGGAAACCCAGAAAGAGGGGGAGCGGCGGGTCCAGCTGGGCCTGCCCACCTTCCGGTATCACCCGAACCCTCTGGAAACCGGCGCTTTTGAGGAGTCCGTAGATGGCGTCACCTGCGACTGTTGCGGCCAGACAACCCACATTTTCTATACAGCCCCCTTTTTCGCTGTGGAGGATATTGAGTGCCTGTGCCCGGAGTGTATCGCCAGCGGCGAGGCGGCCCGGAAGTATCACGGCAGTTTCCAGGACGATTGCTCCGTGGACGGGGGCGTGGAGGACCCGGCCCGGCTGGAAGAGCTCATCTACCGCACTCCCGGTTACCACGGCTGGCAGCAGGAATACTGGCGGGCCCACTGCGGCGACTACTGCGCCTTTTTGGGCTATGTGGGCGCCAGAGAACTGCGGGCCCTGGGTGCGCTGGAGGATGTGCTGGACGATCCCATGTGGGACAAGGGACAGAAGGAAATGATCCGGGAATCTGTCAATGGCGGGCATCTGCAATGCTATCTCTTCCAGTGCCTCCACTGCGGAAAACACCTGATCTGGATGGATTTTGATTGAGGAGTTTTCAAAAGGTGGAATACAAGCGATGAAACCTAAAACACTGACCATTCAATTCAATGGTGAACAACTGCCCATCCTTCCAGTGGAACCGGGAGCCCACCTCTCCTTTACCACTCATGCCGATGGAAATGAGTTGGAGTTAACAGGAAACCGGACGGGGCTGCTCCTATTGGCGAAAGCCGCGCTGGGTATGGCGGAAACCCTTCGTGAGGATGGATTCCACATCCATTTGGATGACCTGTACGGTATCAACGCCGAGGGAAAAGCATCCTGATCCGAAAGGAGGAACAATCAAAACCATGATTGAAAGAAACTTTCTCACCCCCGCCACAGATAAATTGAAGTCGACGGATTAAACGGATAACACTTCAAACACAAAAGGCAAATCCTACGGAAGGGGAACGCCCTCAGCGGCAGTAGAAAGGAGGCGGTACCTGTGTCAACTTGGAGCGGAATCCGAAACAAGCTGGAGAATGACTACCTGTGCCCGACGCTCCGTGGGCACATCCAGTATTTTGCCGCCAGCTACTGGGAAAGCCATGACCAAACAGGCCGGGCAGCCATTCGACTGGACGGCGTGGAGGTGCTGCGAAGTAACTACTATGCCTATGAACAGAACTACTGGAACAGATATCAGGCCCTGCGGCGGGAGGGCATCGGCCAGGACGATCGAAAGGCCCCTTTTCGGCTGGCCCATGAAGGGACACTGAACGATGGCTGTTTTGACAACGGTTTTTTCTATGAGGCATTTCATGAATTTGACAACCAGAGCATTGAGAAAAGCCTTGTCAGCAAGAATCCCCTTGTCCGCATCCTCGCCCTTCTGGACCGCAGGCTGGGGAAGCGCCGCCTGCTGGCTTTGGAGAAATCCATGGAGCAGGAGCTGGACTGGGTACGGGCTTTCTATGTGATCCGGATGCAGGCCGAAGGGCTGATGGAGAAAGAATAACATTCAGGAGGAACTGCCATGTCACAGATCGCATCCTTTTATCTGCTCAAAGACGGCCAGCGGCAGGAGCTGTTCGACGGCGACTGCTCCGGCGCGGTCTACATGGCCATCTGGGACTGGTGTGAGAGCGAACTGGACCTGGATGTCCGATTTCCCGCTCCCCAGACGGAGAACACTCTGGACTGCGCTCTGCTGGAGGGAAAACTGGCGTCTGAACTGCTGGCAACTCTGCGGGAGCAGAGCCTCCCGGAGCTGGCCGCCGAAATTGCCGCAGACTGGGATCTGCCCACCGAGGCGGTGCAAAGCGGACTTGAAACGCTGCGCTCCCATCTGGAGCTGGTGCAGAGCGACGCTGCCCTGCTGTATGAGATGACTTGACGGGACTATGCCCATGCCAAGGATGCAGGTTAAGAAACGGAGAGAAATACTATGGTGAGAGATGGACTTGTGTTCAAAGATGAGAATGGTCAGGTCATCTTCAACCAGTATAGCTTCTGCGAACTGGTGAAGCACCTGCTGGTGGAGCTGGTGGGGATCTCCTATGAGGAAGCCTCTCAGACAGTGGAACGCTCACCGCTGGCAGAGCCAGTGGCCGATGCCGTGGGAGTGGCGATATTCAGCCATGACCGGCCTTATTACTGGGCCATGTTTTTCTACTATGGGAACGGTTATTGGTGGGAAAAGGGTATTCCAGCGCAGCCAGAGGATATGGATGCCTATGAAGCTTTGGAAAAGAAAATTATGGAGAAATACCACTTAAAGGAGCCCTTTGAGTGGAAATAGTGGAGGTGTGCAATGCTGGCGGAGGATTTTGACACCATCTTACATAATCTTGGTATGGCGTGGCTGGAACATCCGCTGTTCCATCATGCCCCGGTCGCCATCCGGTTTGAAATCGGCGGAGATGAACCAGTCTATCTGGAATGCACCTATTCGGACGAGAACACCGAGAAACTAACTCCAAACCCCGCCTATGTTCAAGGCGCACTGGAGCGGGCGATTATGATCTACCGGAACCTTCCAGCGCCGCCGGGTATTCTGCGGATTGACGGGTATCCCGAAGAAAAACCTGTCGAGTCCCTGCTGACGGCCATCCAGCAGAGGGCCGCACTTCCTGCCCCGCATGAGCAGGTCACAGCGACCATGATGGACGAGGACGGGGATACATATGCACAAGTACAGTTTTACTGGGATCTCAGCAAAATCAGCTTTCAACCGGAGCGGCTTCTCCAGGAGATCATTCTGGGGGACATCGGCGGCTGGAACGGCTTTGTGTCCAGCGTCTATCTGACCGGGCCGGGGCCATTCCTCTACCACCTGTACGATGACCGTGGGTTGGATATACTGGGCGGCTCACGGGAGCTGCTACTGCCGCTCTATCATCAATTCAATGACTGGATCTTGGAATACAATCTGGAGAAGATTGACCGACTGTTCGCTCCGGCAAAAGAATGACCGTACAGACAAAAAAGGAGGTATCATAATGGGACTTGATATCTACGCCGGGACATTGACCCGGTACTATTCTCACAACTGGAAAACCGTTGTTCAGCAGTGGGCGGAGGAAAACGGATACGCCTTCAACCGCATCACCCCGGACGGGGAACCCGCCGACAACGAGGAGGAACTGTCCGCGGCCGAGGTCCAGGCGGCGGTGGAGAACTGGCGGGATCAGATTCTGAACGCCATTTCTCAGCCGGGCCAGCCCCCCTACGCTCCCTGGCCGGAGAATAACGAGAGCCCCTACTACACCGACAAGCCGGATTGGGATGCCTTCGGCGCCATGCTGCTGGCGGCCGCCTGCCATACATACGAGGAACCGGTGCCTCCCACCGTGGAGAAGGACTGGAACTTCGGGGAGCATCCCCTGGTCGCCCGCCTTGCGGCGGACCAGGAGCGGGTATGGTCCCTGTTCCGTGGGGCTACCTGGTGGCTGCCTCTGCCGGACGCCTTCTTCTTCCAAGCACCTCTGCCTACCGACGACACCGCCGCCATCGGCACGGTGGGCGGACTGCGGAAGGAGCTGGAGAAGCTGAACCAGCTGGCGTGGCAGGCCGATGAGGATACCATCCTTGATTGGGCAGACACAGAGGGATACCCGGCAGACGAAACCGTAGGCCCGGATGGACAGTACAGCAAGGCGGACATCCCGGAGCATACCCAGTATGATACCCAGTCCCTTGCCAAGTTCGCCTTCTCCATGTTCTGGCGGGCCATGCGGTTTGCCGAGGAACAGCAGGTGCCCATTTTACTGGATTATTAAGGAGGAGCTTTATGGGATACGATGTCAGTTTTCACCCGATTTCGCCGGAAGAAATGCGGGAATGGTATTTTACCCCGCTTTCCTGGGTACAGCAGGGGCAGGAGGAAAAGGTGCTGGCCCTTGCCGCACAGCACGGAATGGAGGACTTCTATGCGGAAAAATATCTGGATACTCTGCGGGTCGGTGCGGGGACAGAGCCGGATGAATTGTTTGATAAGAGCCACGGCTTTTATATTGCGGTGATCCAGGGCTTTTTCCGGGATTACTATTACACCAGAGGCAGTGCCTTTTCTTTCCTGGTGGAAGAAAAGCCGGAATATGCCCGGTATTTCACCCCATGGGCACAGGTGACACCAACAGCTTTTCCAAATCCGGCAGAAAATCAGATCATTGAAAACTACTGCTCCGGCGTGTACCTGTCTCCAAAGCAGGTTACACAGCTTCTCCGGGATCTGGAGCAGGACCCAAAGGTGCTGGAGGATTTGGAGGGACTTTGGAGTAACGGACAGCTTGCCGTGCTGAAAAAGGCTCTCACTGCCGCGGCGGAACTGGGTGTCGGTCTGCTGGAAGCTACCGAGGTGGTGGAGCCTAACCCTATCCGCCCTAATGAGAGTACAAGCTACTCAAACCTGTACCACTGTGATCGGGATGGGGTGTATCTCTACATAGATACTGTCAGTACTCAATTAGCGGATGTGATTGGAAAAAGTGAGGAACAAGCATAAGCGGTTGGGAGGATTTTATGGAACAAAAACGCCCGGCAGATATATTTCAGGAGCTTCTGGACTACCTGTGGAACGGGCTGGGGCTGGAGGAAAAGGGCTGGAAGCGTCTGAAAAAGGGCAACTTCAAAAAGAGAACGAAAAACGGCCTGACCTACCTGATCTGGTTTGAGCGGAGCCGCTACAACTACATAGACTACGAAATCGGCCATGGAAATGTGGAGGTGGGATTCAGCTGCATCATTAAGCAGGGGGATGACTTTCTCTACTCTTTCAAAATAGAACCGATAACAGGCGGTTCGTTCTTCCGGATGCTGACAGAGGACCTGCGGTTGGATACCGGGTTGCTGGACACTTTTCTGCCCTTAATCAAAGCCCGCTACCTTGACTTTATCGACCGCTTTGAGGAGGACCCGGCAGAGGCGTTACAGCCGGTCTGCGCCCCCTTTACCCAGCCGGAGGATTACAGTTGGCGTATTCATGTGGAGGAGCAGGCGGTGGAAAGATACGGAACACCAGAGCAGCTGGCGGAGTACCGCCGTCAGGCGGAATTGCGTGGAACGCCGGAAAGCAAGGTGCGCCGGTGGATGGGGATGCAAATCTTCTATTTCTCCCATGCTGGCGATGTGGACCATGCTTGGGCCGCCAGCCGCTCCGTGGAGGAATTGGACGTGGTCGTGGGAAACCATGTCCAGGCCAAGAAGCAGTATGACACTTGGACGGAGGAGGACGAAGCGGGCTATCAGATCTACCTTCAGGAGCAGGACATGGAAAAACGGACTTCTCGGGCTTGGTATCTAATCGCCAATCCCCGAAAGCTGCCCAAGGAAATCGTTAATCAGGAACTGGCGTTTCGGTTCAAGCTGTTCCCTGACAAAATGGATAAAAAGAAATGAATGGTATTATTATTCTGGTTTGTGGTCTGCTGCTTCTCTTGGCCATAAAACTGCTGATAGAGCGCAACTTCATCGGATTGGTTCTATTTAGTGTGGCTCTTTTTTTGATTTTTGGAGTAACCCCGCATACAAAGTAGCGATCGCCCGTTGTTACATGGTCTGCTGCTATAAGGAGGACAAAAATGAGCAATCAAGTGTTCCGGCAAAACCTGGATGACAAAAAAGGGCCCCAGCCCGGCGGCCCCTATCTCATTCAAATGCTGTTCAAAGAGCCGGTAGACATGCCGGACAAGGATGAGATGACCGCTGTGATGAAAAAGCACATCGGCGCGGTAGAGTGTTTCTGCCGTGATAAAAAGATGGCAGGCTTTGCTGCCCTGGATCATATCGCGGAATTTCAGGACGGCAAATGCCCGGTGCAGCTGATGGTGATGGGATGTGACAAATTCAAGGGCAAGGGCTTCGATGCATTCCTTATGAGCCAGATGTGGGACTGCCGGGAGGACCGAGAGCGAATCTTTCGGGAGTGCCGGTATCAGGTCGTGGCCACTGATATGCTGGCGGCGGCGCTTCCGGCCCTGGAGAGGGCCAACCTGGACGCCGACTTCGTGGAGGCCCTGGCAGAGCTGTACCCCACCTGTGAGGCGTTCTATTTCCAGAACTGCGGCAAGCTCTTGCTGGCGGAATATGTGCGTTCCCACCAGATCGAGGGCTCGGACCGCTTCATCCGATTTGGTGTCAATGTCCGCTTCTTCAACATTGAGGGCACCGAGGATATGCTCATCGACACAGTGGGCATGAACACCCTGTTCCTGCCGGACCTCCAGTACCACTTCCATAGCATGGATCCCAACTGGGTAGTGAACCACGCCTATAATGCGGCGTCGTACATACTGGAGCATGATAACCCCATTGGGGATGGGGAAACGATTGACGGCATAGAGAATGGCCGGATGAGCCGGGAGATTCAGTGGAAGTGCCAGTACGAGGATGCCCTGATCCAGCCGCCCAGGGGAGTGGTGGACATCCATATGGGCGACTATGCTTCCGGAAAACGCTGAACGGATAGAATGACTGCATGTACAGCCGGAGAAAATGTTTGCTCCCCTTAAGCGGATTTTACATTCAGCGGGTTATCTTGGCTATTGTATGATAGAAAATAACAGGAGAGAGTACACAGCTGATGTGTGGATGAACGCATCGGGGGGAGCCGATTTATGAGAAAGAACATTTCCCCACAGCATATTGTGGGGGACGTCGGGACTGCGCAGCCGCGTGACTTCCTGCGCTGCGGATAAGGGAGGAGTGATCGATTTGCATCCAGAAGAATGCCTGATCTGCAAGGCGCCGCTGGAATATCTGGTCCGGGACGAGGACATGGAGTGCGCCATCTGCCATAAAAAGGAATCCAGCAAGACCCGGTGCGTCAACGGCCATTATGTTTGCAATGACTGCCATACCCAGGGCATGGACACCATCTTCGGCCTGTGCCTGGCGGAGACTTCCGCCGACCCCGCCGCTATCCTCCGCCGGATGATGGACCTGTCCTTCTGCCATATGCACGGGCCAGAGCACCATGTGATGGTGGGAGCGGCGCTGCTCACCGCCTATAAAAATGCCGGGGGCAAGTTGGACCTGGAGAGCGCTCTCCGGGAGATGTACAGCCGGGGCAAAGCTGTCCCCGGCGGGGCCTGCGGCTTCTGGGGCGCCTGCGGGGCGGGGATCAGCGCGGGGCAGTTCCTGGCCATCGCCACGGCATCCACGCCCCTGGCCCGGGGGCCCTGGGGATTGAGCAACCAGATGACCGCCCGGGCCCTGGATAGCATCGGCAAGGTGGGTGGCCCCCGGTGCTGCAAACGGGATTCCTGGCTGGCCGTCCAGGCCGCCGTGGACTTTGTCCGGGAGCACCTGGGGGTGGAGATGCAGCACAGCGTGCCCGTTTGCTCTTACAGTGCCCGAAACAGCCAGTGCATCGGAAAACGCTGCCCCTTCTCGGCGGCAAAGCAAAGGGCTCTCGAGGCGAAAACAGCCCCGAGTTTCTGAAAGGCCAGAAGCTCCGGGACATACTTGTTTTTCCGGAGAATCTGCTCCATAGGGGTCCCTTGGGCAGCTCGTCCACCAGCTTGCCCAGATACCGGATATCCCGTATCAGCAGGTCCCATACCCGGACACCGCAGACCTTGTCGGTGATGAGGGCACGGTCAGGATTCATGGCGGGGGCACGTTGAAAAAAGTGAGCGCAGGTGACGCTGGACCGCTCCAGCCGGGCGAGGTCCGCCAGCGTGTACCCGGTGAGACAGGCAGTTACCTGGTCCACCTCCGCCCGGGTGCGGCCCTTTTTCACTTATGATGGATACAAGATCAGCCTGGGCAAGGAAGGCAGGAAATGAACCTGAAGGGGGCCCTCGTTTCCGGAACAGGCTGCAGGTCCTGACGGAAGAGCGGCCGCCCGGGGCGCCGCTGCTTGAGGCGAGGGGTGATAATCCCTCCTGAAATGCACAGACTATTTCTGCTCTTTGGATGTGAAGGGGCGGGTGGATTGGAGACCTTAGCAGATTATCTGGCGCAGGCGAAAGCGCCGCAGCGCCGCGTCCGTATGGCGGAGGTGCTGGAGTGGGCGGAACGGACGTTTTCCGGCCTGGAGCCCAGGGTTGCATGGAACCAGCCCGTGTTCACAGATCATGGGACGTTCATCATCGGGATCAGCGTCTCCGCCGGGCATCTGGCCGTTTCTCCGGGGCGGGCTTGGAGGGATTTTCCCGGGAAATCGCCCGGGGCGGCTATGCCGGGGCAAAATGCTGTTCCGCATCCCGTGGGAGAGGGACGTGGATTACACGCTGCTGCGCCGGATGATCGCCTTCAACCGCACCGAAAAGGCCCACTGCAAGACTTTTTGGCGGGGGAAGGCATGACGACCTGGATACCTTGGCGGGCCAGGGCGCTACTTGCCGGAATCTACCTGCCCGGTCCGACACCAGGGGCGCGCTTTGCCCGGCCGCTCCCGCCGGATCTGGCCCGCTGAGGCGGAAGTCCGCGGAACAAACTGCGGCCCCCGGCCCGTGCCGGACGGGGAAAACGCCTTGAATAAGCAGAGGGCAAGCGCGGCACTGGACGGAAAACCTGCGGAACCATGCGGGCGGCAGTGCGCCGCCCGGTCAAAGGAGGACGACCCATGCCCAACCGGCTGCAATTTGAACAATCCCCGTATCTGCTCCAGCACCGGGAAAATCCCGTGGACTGGCGGCCCTGGGGGAGCGAGGCATTCCAGACCGCACGGGAGGAGGACAAGCCGGTGTTCCTCAGCATCGGCTACTCCACCTGCCACTGGTGCCACGTCATGGCCCATGAGTCCTTTGCGGACGAGACGGTGGCGGAGGCGATCAACCGGGATTTTATCCCGATCAAAGTCGACCGGGAGGAGCGCCCGGATGTGGACGCGGTCTATATGGCCGCCTGCGTGGCTATGACAGGCTCCGGCGGATGGCCGCTGACGGTGCTGCTCACGCCGGAGCAGAAGCCCTTCTGGGCGGGGACGTACCTCCCCAGACAGGCGCTGCTGTCCCTGCTGCAGCAGGCGGCGCGCCTGTGGCGGGAAGATAGGGGCAGTCTGCTGACCGCCGGAGAGGCGCTGACCGACCGGCTCAGGGAAGCGGAGGGCGCAGGCACCGGCTTTCCAGACCGGGCACTGGCAGGCATGGCGGCGGGCCTTTACGCCCGGAGTTTTGACACCCGCTGGGGCGGCTTCGGGCACGCGCCAAAATTCCCCACGCCTCATAATCTGATCTTCCTGCTCCGGTACGCCCGGCGCACAGGGGAGTCCCAGGCCGGGGCCATGGCGGAGCAGACGCTGGAGAGCATGTACCGAGGCGGCCTGTTCGACCATGTGGGCGGCGGCTTTGCCCGGTACTCTACCGATGAAATGTGGCTGGTGCCCCACTTTGAAAAGATGCTCTATGACAACGCCCTGCTGGCACTGGCCTATACGGAGGCCTATCAGCAGACCCGGCGCCCGCTCTATGGGGAGATCGTCCGCCGCACGCTGGATTACGTCCTGCGGGAGCTGCGTGATTTTCAGGGCGGATTCTACTGCGGACAGGACGCGGACAGCGAGGGCGAGGAGGGGAAATACTATGTATTCACCGCAGGCGAGCTGAGAGACCTGCTGGGACCGGAGGACGCAGAGGCGTTCTGCGGCTGGTACGGCGTCACCGAGACGGGGAACTTTGCGGGGAAAAATATCCTCAACCTAATCGGCCGGGAACAGGTCCAGCGGGAGCCGGTGCGCATCAGGCCCCTGCGGGAGAGGGTGTATGCCTACCGCTTGGAACGGACCTGCCTCCACAGGGACGACAAGGTGCTTGCCGCATGGAATGGACTGATGATTGCGGCCTTGGCCCGGGCGGGACTGGCCCTGGATGAGCCCCGCTATCGGGACGCCGCCGTGGGAGCCGCGGCATTTTTGAAGCGGAGCCTCACAGAGGAAAACGGTCGTCTGCTGGCCAGATGGCGGGCGGGGCAGGCGGCCCACCCCGGAAAGCTGGATGATTACGCCTTCTGCGCCTGGGGCTTGCTGGAACTCTACGGCGTGACCTTCCGGACCGCCTATCTGGCGGAGGCCGGGGACCTGACGGCACGGCTGCTGGAGCAGTTTTTTGACGGGAAAAACGGCGGTTTTTACCCCTACGCGGCGGATGGGGAACAGCTCATCACCCGGACAAAGGAGACCTATGACGGGGCCATGCCGTCGGGCAATGCGGCAGCGGCGCTGGTTCTCTCCCGCCTGGCCCGCCTCACCGGGGAGGCCCGCTGGCGGACCGCCGCCGATCTGCAGCTGCGCTATCTGGCTGGGGCCACCCGGACCTATCCCGCCGGACACGGTTTTGCCATGCTGGTGTTTCTGGAGGAGCTGTGGCCCTCGGCGGAGCTGGTCTGCGCGGCCCGGACCATGCCGGAGGAGTTGGCGGCTTTTCTGCGGGAGGCCTCCAGGCCCGAACTGACGGTGCTGGTGAAAACGCCGGAGACGGCAAAGCCGCTGGAGGAGCTTGCCCCCTTCACGGAGGCCTATCCGATTCCGGAGACAGGCGTCCGGTACTATCTATGCCGGAACGGCGCCTGTGCCCGGCCGGTGGACAGTATTTCAGAAGTCAGACGGCTGCTGGAACAGAACTGAGGATCCTGCCCAAAGGGCTCCGCCGGACCGCGCGGTTTGCCGCATGACAGGTTCCTTTTCCGTGGCCTGCCGCTCTGCAAAACAAGGATACAAAAACTGCCCGGAGGAATCTGTTCCATCAGATACTCCGGGCAGCTGTGTTCTTTTCAGGCCGCCTGCATCCCGGATGCCTGCATTTTGAACGGGATGGGCATATATGCGGGAGGACTTCAGCCGTTCTCTGCCGCATTTCTTCGATCAGGCGCCGCCTGCCAGATATTCTTCCGCCATGTGGACCGCCATGGCCCCATCGGCCACGGCCGTCACTACCTGGCGCAGCGGCTTCGTCCGTACATCGCCCACGGCATAGACGCCGGGGAGATTGGTCCTTGTGGTTTCGTCCGCCGTCACATAGCCGCCGGCATCCAGCTCCAGCTGGCCTTTCACCAGCTCCGTGGCCGGCTTTCTGCCGACGCTGATGAAGAGCCCGTCGCAGGGAAGGACGGATTCCGCCCCGGTCTGCACATCCCGCAGCCGGATGCCGGTCAGCTTCTCTTCGTGCAGCAGCTCCGTAACAGTGCTGTTCCAGCGGAATTCCACGTTCTCTGCCTGTATCAGTGGCTCGTGGTAGATCTTCGTGGCCCGCAGCTGGTCCCTGCGGTGCACCAGGACCACCCTTTCGGCGATACGGCTCAAAAGCAGGGCGTCGCCGGCGGCGGAATTCCCGCCGCCCACCACGGCGACCGTTTTGCCCTTGTAGCGCATCCCGTCGCAGGCGGCACAGTAGGCCACACCCCGGCCCACCAGGGCCTCCTCGCCTGCAAGGCCCAGCTCCCTGGGATTGGCTCCGGTGGCAAGGACTACCGTCCTGGCATAAAAGGTCCCCTCGCTGGTCTCCAGCGCCTTGGGGGCAGCGGTCAGCTCCATGCGCTCCACCTGTGCGTACGCTGTCTGCGCACCGAACCGCTCTGCCTGCCGCTGCATCTTCTCCGCCAGGGTGAAGCCGTCGATCCCGTCCTCATAGCCGGGATAGTTGTCGATCTCCTCCGTCAGGGCCATCTGCCCGCCTGCCGAGAGTTTCTCCAGCACCAGTGTATCCAGCCCGGCCCTGGCTGCATAGAGCGCCGCCGTATAGCCGCCCGGCCCGCCGCCCACCACGATCATGTCGTGGACACGAGTTTCGCCCATGGATTCCGCCTCCTTACTTCGCCATAGCCTCCTGGATGAACTGGTCGATGGCCGCTTTGGACCCGGGGTTGACGATAGAGTCCACGGCTTTCCCGTCCCGATACAGGACCAGCGTAGGAATGACCTCGATCTGCGCCGCCTCGGCCAGCGCGGCCTCCTCGTCGATGTTTACCTTCGCCACGGTGAGACGGTCGCCGTATTCGTCCGCGATCTTCTCATACGCGGGCCCGATCCGGCGGCAGTAGCCGCACCAGGGAGCCCAGAAATCCACCAGGATGGGCTTGCCGCCCTCTGCCATCTGCTGGAATTGTTCCTTGTTTAGATTGATAGCCGCCATGCTGGTCAGCTCCTTTCCTTGGTTTGGTCCTAGTATAACCGAAAGCCCGCGATTTTTCTGTGACGACATCACCCAAAACACGGGATTTTCCGAAAAGCGGGCCGGTTGACAGCAAAGCTCCTGTCAACTATACTGAGAACACGATGAGGAGGGACACGGAATGACCTTTCAGGACTATTTTCCCATCTGGAACAAGCTCCAAACAGACCAGCAGGACCGGATCCGCAGCAATCTGAATTTCCGAACCGTGAAGAAGGGGACGATCCTGCACAACGGGGACATGGACTGCACCGGACTCCTCCTGGTGAAGGCGGGGCAGCTCCGGGCCTATATCCTCTCTGACGAGGGGCGGGAGATCACCATTTACCGCCTGTTCGACCGGGATCTGTGCCTGTTCTCTGCGTCCTGCATCATGCGCTCCATCCAGTTTGAGGTCACCATCCAGGCGGAGAAGGACACGGACCTCTGGGTCATTCCCGCGGAGGTCTACCAGGACATCATGGAGGCGTCGGCGCCTGTGGCCAACTACACCAACGAGCTGATGGCCAGCCGGTTCTCCGAGGTCATGTGGCTGATGGAGCAGGTCATGTGGAAGAGCCTGGACAAACGGGTGGCGGCCTTTCTGCTGGAGGAGGCCTCCATCGAGGGGAGCAGCGTGCTGAAGATCACCCATGAGGCCATTGCCAATCACCTGGGCACCCACCGGGAGGTGATTACCCGGATGCTGCGCTATTTTCAGAGCGAGGGCATGGTGCGGCTCTCCCGGGGCATGGTCCGGCTCCTTGATGAGGACAGGCTGCGGCAGCTGCAGGATTGAGCCGCGTGATACGGCACGGTCATGTGCGGCTGCTCTTTGCTTTGCAGATCAGCTGCGTCATGGTGCCCATGGGGCAGTAGACACACCAGCTGCGGGGCTTGAACAGCACCATGGTGATCAGCCCCAAGACTGTGGATGTGAGCATGACGCCGTAGAAGCCGAAGGCGAACTGCGCCACGCCGGGATGGAAGAGGGTGCCGTGGTAGGCCCAGTTCCAGGGCAGCTTGAAGGTCCACAGCAGGGTGACCGCCTGCCCCAGATCCCGCACACCGGCGAACACCAAATAGGTGTTCCACAGCATCAGAAAGAACATGGCGAAGAAAAAGGCGAGAAATCCGCATCGGAACGCCTTGCTTTTCATCCATTTGGGGATGTCTTTCCTGCGGGACAGCCCGAAGCGCCCGCCCAGCAGCCCAAACAGCTGGCCCCGGCCGCAGTAGCGGTTGCAGTAGCTCTTGGTCCCGCTGACCACGGAGATGATGAGGGGGATGAAGAAGCACAGCAGGCCCAGCCAGGCAAACAGAATGTTGAAAAATCCCAGCAGGAGGTACAGGAGCGAAGCGATCCACAGATAGTCGTACCAGTGCTTCTTCATGCCTCTACCTCCCGGATTTTGATGACGCTGGCCGGACACTCCCTGGCGCACTTGCCGCAGCCCACGCATTTGTCCTGCCGGACCTGGGCCATAACGCCCCGCACGATCTCAATGGCCTGCAGGGGACAGACCTTCACACAGCAGCCGCAGGCCACACAGGCTGACGGGTCCACCACGGCTCTGCGCCGCTTTTTCACGGAATTCATAGCATGCCTCCCTAAATTGAGTGGGTTCATCATACCGCATATCTATGAATTGCACCGTGATGAAATCACAAATGCCGCAGGCAGAATAGCACCGCACGCACCGGCCTAAACGGGATGCGGGGAAGGTGAGGGCACGTCCGGGGCTTGTGCCTTGGAGGGACAGCTGTGAGGAAGATCATCTGTTTCGCCGATTCCAGCACCTGGGGCTACGATCCCCGGTCCCGGCTGGGCGGGCGCTGTGCCCCGGGCAGCTGATGGGTGGACATCCTGGCGGCCGAAACCGGATGGGTGCTGGGCAACTGGGGCGCCAACGGCCGGGAGCTCCCCGACGCGGCACCTGACATTCCGGCGGACACCGACCTGCTGATCGTGATGCTGGGCACCAATGACCTTTTGCAGGGCCGCAGTCCCAAGGCCACGGCGGAGCGGATGGAGCGATTTCTGACCGGCCTGGAGCTGGCACGGGGGAAGATCCCTCTGTTCGCGTTGCCGTCCCGGTCCCCGGGGGAATGGGTGCCGGGCCAAATGCTCATTGCCGCTTCCCGGACCTTCGCCGGGTGCTGCCGGACCCTTGCCGGGCGGTGGAACGTCTCCCCGGCCTATGACGGTGTGCCACTTCGCGGAGCAGGGGCACAGGGCCCTTGCCGCCGGGATTTCGCCCCATGAAACGCATCATTCCCCGGCACCGTGCGCCTGCTGGAGGGAACCATCAATGGGAGAACCGGTGCCGCCCAGAGCGGGCCGCTGCGGCTCCGGCGGGATATGGGGATATCAGCAAATCCGGCAGGGGGCTTATGGAGCGCTGCCCCGAGCATTGACGGCGGGAGCCTTTCGCGCAGACGCGCACGGAAACGAGACAAGGAGGAGCAACATGCGGATTCTGATGCTGGGCAACAGCCTCACCTCTGCCCAAGATATGCCGGACATTCTGGCGGAACTGACCGGGGCGGAAGTGGTCTGCCATACCCGGGGCGGGGCCCGGCTGTCCGAGCATCTGAACCCGAACACCCGGCTGGGTGCCCGAACGCAGGCGGCACTTGCAAAGGAGCAGTGGGACTATGTGGTGCTGCAGGAAATGAGCCACGGCCCCATCACCGCTCCCGGGAGCTTTTTCGCCAGCGTGGAGCGGCTCTGCCGGCAGATCCGGGAGAACGGGGCCATCCCGGTGCTCTATGCCACCTGGGCCTATCAGAAGGGTGGGGCCCGGCTGTCGGCCAAGGGATGGGACTATGGCGGGATGGCCCGGAACCTGTCCGCGGCGTACCGCAGGGCGGCGGAGGAAAACCGCGCCCTGCTTGCCGACGTGGGGCGGCGGTTTTACCAGCTGCTCGGCACGCAGGACCTCTACGCCGCCGATGGCGTCCACCCCAGCGGGCAGGGGGCCCGCATTGCGGCGGAGACCATAGCGGCGGCGATTCAACGACACAAGGAGGACCCATCATGATTCGGGACATCTGCAAAGACCAGGCATTTCTGGCCCAAAAGGCCGAGCCCGCCGCTCCGGAGGACCTGCCGGTGGCGGCGGATCTGCTGGAGACACTGGAAGTCCACAGGGACGGCTGCGTAGGTATGGCGGCCAACATGATCGGCGTGAACAAGCGCATCATCGCCTTCGACAACCAGGGCGGCTATATGGTCATGTTCAATCCGGAGATCGTGAAAAGGGCCGGCCCCTATGAGGCGGAGGAGGGGTGCCTGTCCCTCTCCGGCACCCGCAGAGCCCGGCGGTGGGAGTCCATCAAGGTCCGCTGGCAGAACGAAAAATTCCAGGAGCGGATCAAGACCTTCACCGGCTGGACGGCCCAGATTATCCAGCACGAGATCGACCACTGCGAGGGCATCATCATCTGAGGGGGAGGGGAAACCTATGAAACTTGCCATTCTCTCCGACACCCACGGCCTGCTGCGGCCGGAGGTCACGGAGCATCTAAAGACCGCCGACGCCATCCTCCATGGCGGAGATATCAACAGGCAGAGCATCGTGGATGAGCTGCGGCAGTATGCGCCGCTGTACATCGTCCGGGGCAACAACGACAAGGACTGGGCGGAGGCCATCCCGCACGATCTCACCGTTACCCTGGGCGGCGTGACCTTTTTCATGGTCCACAACAGAAAGGAGGTCCCGGCGGACCTGGCCGGTGTGGACGCGGTGGTGTTCGGCCACTCCCACAAGTACGTGCAGGAGGAGAAAGGCGGCGTCCTCTGGCTCAACCCGGGCTCCTGCGGCCCTCGGCGGTTCCATCAGGAGATCACCATGATGACGGCGGAGGCGGAGGATGGGAAGATCCGGGTGGAGAAGGTCATCATCCCCCACGGGACGGCGTGAGAACGGCGGGAAGACTGCTTCTCACCGGCGGTTCCGCCGTCTGCGGAGGCGGGGCGGCGCACCCCGGGCGGGGGAGGGGACAGGGCATTGACAACCGCCTGGCACAGGCAGTTCTGCCCTGAGATGGGGGCCGGCTTTGGCGGCGCACCGGGGATGCGGCGGCTCAAACAGACTCCGCCGGGCCGGAGTTCCGGAGCGTGCCGCTGCGGCGGCCCGCTTGCTGAAAGCCGGGGAACCGGCAGTGTATTCGAATTCTTGCAGACCTCACAGCTGCACACAAGCCGGCGCGGCCTGAAATCACTTGATTTCAGGCCGCGCTTCTCTGTCCATAGCGGGGGGCCTTCCATACGCCGCCGTGCATACTGTGCGGCCCCGGGGCTTCAGCCCACGATGCGCAGGAGCTCATCCAAGTCACGGACGGCGCCGCACATCACCTCTCCGCCGCTGACCGCGGCGAAGTGTGCGCGGGCGCACTGGAGTTTCGCCGCCTCCACGCCCTGGGGCTGTGGGGCCTTGCCGCTGGTCTCTGCCACGAAATAGACGGGATCCCCTGCGCGGTCCCGGAGGGCGATGGCCCAGTCGGGCGTGTACCGCCCCACCGGGGTGGGAATGAAGAAGGACTTGGGAAGTCGGACATATAATCTGACCGCCTCGCTGGCCTCCAGCGCCTCGGCAAAGGCCCGTTCCCTGTCGGTGTCACAGATCACATAGTCTGAGATCGAATGGGCGGCGGGCACGGCGGTGCACCCCAGCCTGCCCCGGCGGACGGCATTGGTGAAGAGGGCGGCGTCATACGACGCGTCCAGCCGGTGGTATGTGATGTGCCGGACGACGGCGGCCGCCTTCTCCTGGTTGATGAGCCTGGAGGCCTGGAGGAGGAAATCCTCCGGATTCAGGCGGAACATGGCAAATGTCTCAGGGGCTATGCCCTGGAGAATGGCTGCCGCAGTGGTACGGGTCAGGCCGGTTTCCTCCACCAGCCTGCCCACTAGGTCATACCGTACACCGCCCGGCGCCGGGGGACCGGCGGCCTGCACACGGCTTTCCCTGCGGCGGAAGGCCCGGCCCTGAAGCAGCTGTTCCCGGGACTGCAGCTGCGTCGCCTGCTCGCCATACACCGTCCGGACAGAGACGGGGGTCACCTGTAGATGCGCGTCCAGAGCCTGGATGACGTTCCCGATCAGCTCCCGGGTGTCAAAGGAGACGGTGTAGAAGGACTTGGGGCCGACCCGCGCCCAAAGGGAGCGGAACGCCTCGGTCTGCAGCTTCTCCGGGTCCGCCCGGGCGGTGACGTTGCCGCCGTGGGCGTTCTCCGCGGGGATGGCCCGGGGGGTATAGACGCCGGAGAGGACTTGCGCCACGGCGGCGCTGAGGTCCTGAAGGCTTCCGCCCAGCCGGACGGCACCTCGGTCCCGGTCCGCAAAGAAGCTGCCGGTGAGGACGCGGTCCTTCACATAGCCCTGTTTCCGGAGGGCGGCGCAGATCTCCTCCGCCAGCTCCCGCCTCACCCGGACCCGTGCCCCGGTGGTGCCAGTGAGGAGCCTGCCGGCAAACAGGCCCGGCTCCACCGTCCGGGGGCGGCCGGCAAGGGACGCCGCCAGCCCCTGCTGCAGGGCCTCCGCGAATCTGCCGAACTCCATATCGGTGATGAGCGTCAGCTTGTTCAGCTCCTGCACCGCCCCGCCCAGGACACTTTCGTCCATGCGTTCGCCCTCCTGATTGACACACAGGCGCAGACCGCGGCCGATCTCCTGGCGGCTGCGGATCTCCGACTCCGTCTGGGGCTTCAGCATACAGATCTGGAACACATTGGGGTTGTCCCACCCCTCCCGGAGGGCGGAGTGAGAGAAGAGGAACCGCACAGGTTCATCCAGGCTGAGCAGCCGCTCCTTGTCCCGCATGATCAGGTCATAGGCGTCCGCGTCGGAGGAGGTTCGGCTCTTGCGGTCGATCTTTCCCTCCACAAAGCGGGCCTGGCGGCCCTTCCGCCGGTCTACGGAGAAGTAGCCCTGGTGGGTCTCGCGGGCATCGATGCCGTCCAGATAGGCCCGGTACGCCAGGTCGTCGATCTCTCGCCGGAACGCCTCCGCCACGGCGACGTACTCCTCCTCAAACATTTTGGCGTACTCGCCGCTGCGGCCGCTGCCGCTGTCCCCGTCGTACAGGCGGTATTTGGACACCTCGTCGATGAAGAAGAGGGACAGCACTTTCACTCCCCTGGAATACAGCTCCCGTTCCCGGCGGAGGTGGGTGCGGATGGTCTCCCGAATCTGCACCCGGCGCTGGAGAGCTGTCCGCTCCTCGCCGCCGCTGAACTGACCGGCATATAGCTTCAGGCCGTTGAGAAAGGTCACCGAGCTGTCCCGACCGTCGATCTCTGCCACCACATAGCGGTCGGCGTATTCGGCCAGGCCGTTGGACGCCGCGAACAGATCCGCCTTCCGGCGCAGCTGTTTCACCACCGTCCGAATGCCGGACGCCCCTTTGACCTCAAAACCGATCCGGGCGGCGGGGGCCCTGTCCCGGCTCAGGTCCACGCCCTCCAGATAGACAAAGCCGCCAGCGGCGGGGGAGGATGTGAAGGTCACCCCCAGGGCGGCGATCCGTTTCACCAGATGCCGGTTATAGGCGTCCAGGGCGTCCAGACGGTACACCATGTTGTACGCCTCCCGGTGGGTGGCGGAGTAGCGCAGGGTGAACAGGGCGTTGAACTTGCGCAGGCTCTCCCGAGTCTGGCGGCCCTCCACGCTCTGGGGCTCGTCAATGATGAGAATAGGCCGGGTGGCCGCGATGACGTCGATGGGGCGGCGGCCCCGGAAGCTGTCCGGCCGCTGGTCGATGATCCGCTGGTTCCTGCCCGAGTTGAACGCCTGCATGTTGATAATCATGACCTGAATGGCGCTGTCGGAGGCGAAGCGGTCCACCTGGGCGAGGCGGTCGGAGTTGTAGATGAAAAACCGCAGCCGCCTGCCGTACTCCCCGGCGAAGTGCTCCTGGGTCGTCTGCAGGGAACGGTAGACGCCCTCCCGGACGGCCACCGACGGAACCACGATGATGAACCGGCTCCAGCCGTAGCGGGCGTTTAGCTCGTAGATGGTTTTCACATAGGTATAGGTCTTGCCGGTGCCGGTCTCCATCTCCACGGACAGGTTGATCCCCGGCCCGGCCAGGGCCTTGGACAGAGGCAATCCGGCGCGCCACTGGACCGCGTGCAGATTTTTCAGGATCCGGGCGTCGGTCAGCTCCGGAGCCAGGGGTTGGTTGCACAGGCCGGTGCCGGTCCCTGCCAGGGACAGCGGCCTGTCGGCCGCGGCGCCCAGGCCCTGCCGGTGTGCCTGGGCGCACAGTGACTGGCCGCGGAACACATCGCAGACCGCTGCGGCCGCCTCCGCCTGAAAGGGCTGGTGCTTGAATTGGAGCTTCATGAGGTCACCTCCTTATGTCCGGTGCGCTGGGGACACATCCGGGCAAGACGGGGAAAGTTTCTGCGGAATGGAACCAGGCGGACGGTCTGCACTCAGAGTACCTGGACGCGGGTGCCGGGGGACAGGCTTTTGAAGATCTCCGTCACGTTGATCTTGGCGGCGTCCGAGGCGAAGGCGCTGTCCCGGAAGACAGCCCACTGGGGGCGGGAAGCAGCTATGTCCCGGATGACCGTGTCCGGAACGTCAGCGTCAAAACAGGCCGCCAGGACGCCGCCGTCCACCCGGTGGACGGTGCAGCCGCCGACCACCCGGCTGGTGTGGGGCAGGTGGATGCCCAGGCCCTGGTCCAGCAGGCAGGCATAGAGCAGATCCAGGTCGGTGCGGTCCTCCCGGATATTGGACACCGTCTGCCCGATCAGCGGCTGGGATATCTCCTCCGGGGGATAGAGGACCTCCTTCCGGCAGCCCTCGTCCACCCGGAAGACCCGGAAGCCGATGTCCGGACAGGCACCGGGGAATTCGGTCCGGATCTGATCCCCGGCACGGCGGATGCGGGCTTTGCCGATCTCACAGATGGTCTGGAAGCCCGCCTGGGCGGCCTCGCTCTTCTCACCGCAGGGCTCGGGCAGCTGCACCATAATGAAGCTGCGGCGGCCGCCGTCCTCCGCGTTGAGGCGCATCACCGCGTGGGCGGTGGTGGCGGAGCCGGAGAAGAGGTCCAGGCATACGAAATCCTTCCCCGGAACAGAGCCGATCAGGGTCCTCAACAGGTCCACGGACTTTGGGTAGTCAAACAATTTCCGGCCGCCGAACAGCTTCCGCAGCTCCGCGTCTCCGTTGGGGATGTCGGGAATGACGTCCTTGAGCAGCGTCCTGCCGAAGTCCCTGATCTTGGTGTGGATCTCATACCCACCGGACGCTGTGGGGAGCACGATCAGATTATATGGCTCGTCCGCAATCTTCTGCCGGGACCACCGCCAGGCATGGTATTTGTGCACGCCGTCCCCATTTGCATGGGGCGGCAGCTCGACCCATCCGGGCGGCCTCTCCCCGATGGCGCCTGTGGAGATCTCCTGGGTCTGGGGCTGATAGAAGATGGAGAACACGAGGTTCGGCCGGGTCTCTTCGTTGAACTTGCGATTATGATTGTAGAGGGGATCGCCGACCGCAAAGGGGCCCAGCCGGTCCGTCCGAACGTCCCTGCGAAAGCCCTTGTACGCATCGGGCATCTTCTCCCTGGCGAAGCGGATGTCAATAGACAGGCTGCCGCACGCGTCGATGTCCCTGGCGTAGGCCAGGACGGACTCCCAGGTTTTGGCCGCGCCTCTGCCGGATATCTGGCGGCCCGTGATATTGGAGACCCACGCGAACTGGTTCAGGTAGTTGCTTTCGCCGAACACCTCGTCGCAGATCTTCTTCAGGTTCGCTGACTCATGGTCGTCGATGGAGATCAGGATGACGCCGTCCGGGGAGAGCAGGCTGCGGGCCAGCAGCAGTCTGGAAAAGAGCATGGAGCACCAGTCGGAGTGATACCTGCCGTCCGAAAACGTGTTTTTCCGCTGAAAGTTGATCTTCCCCTCCGCGTCCCGGTATCCGCTGGCACCGTGATATGCGCCGCGGTCCATCACAAAGGAATCCGGATAGATGAAATCGCTGCCGGTGTTGTAGGGCGGGTCCAGGTAGATCACCTTCACCGCGCCCAGATAACTCTCCTGGAGGATTTTCAGCACTTCCAGATTGTCTCCCTCGATGTAGAGGTTCCGGGTGGTGTCCCAATCCCGGCTGTCCGCCTTCACGGGGCGGAGGGTTCTGGAGGTGGGGCGGGCGGCCTCGGCCATGGCGGCCCGTTTGCCGACCCAGGTGAATTCGTAGCGATCCTCCCCCTCCGCCACGTCGGGGGCCAGCAGCTGCTTGAGGACCTCGAAGTTGACGGCCTTTTTCACCTTCCCGTCCGCGCCTCGCGTCTCCGTGACGGCGGCGGGAAACAGCGCGGCGATTTTTTCCACATTCCCCGCCGTCAGGCCGGGGGCTTCCAAGTCCAGATGGTCCATGTCTGCTTCCTCCCGTTTCATGCAGATGCGGGCGCTTCCACCGGATGCAGATGCCGGAGGCGCCCCGGCGCGCTCCGGTATCCATGGCTGCACCCCGTCCGGCGCCGCGATACGTCCAGTTTACCGCACAACCGGCAAAGAGACAAGCTGAAAATCGCCTGGCCCGGCGGGGCATTGTCGCATTTCCCTCCCGGCTGTATGATATCTCTCATAAGACCGGCGGAGAGGAGCATGCACAATGGCCAAGGAAAATGGCGCATATACTTTTTTATAAGTTTTACCTCAGTGGGCGCCCCTGTGTTTTCTGCAAGGGTCCCATTTGTCTCCCAAACGAGACCCTTGCAGGGAGGGAACCTTCCTTGCTCAGGCCAGGGCTTGGATTGCATCGCAGAGCGCTTCATCAGAGACGCTGGCGACCAGCTCCTCATGGACCGCACGGCCCACAGCAGCAAAGACCCATAATCGGATTCCGTCACGGTTAGCCCGGGAACTTCGGCTTTCATCTTCTCGATATAATAGGCATCCTCATCACGCGTGATCTCGTTGTTCTTTTCCCGGATCTGGTCCATGCACTCCCGCAGAACCGTCTGAAGGTCCTCGGGCAGCTTGGCATAGTTGTCCTCATTATATAGCACGGTAGCGCAGTTTCCGACAGCCTCCGCGATTTCCACGATGTCCAGCCCCGGGATCACGGGGAACTGGGGCTCCATCGTGATAGGACCCCGCCCGGTCTGCAGGTCCGCATAGTTGACCTGACGCCCTCCACCCGGGTGCGCATCTGCGCCTCTCGTACCTTGGCGTGACCTGCTCCCCCGGCGGCGGGTATTACGACCGCTACCTGGAGTACTATCAGGGGCCCGCCATTCTGGTGTGTCCCGACCGCCTGCTGCAGCCCCGCGTACCGGTGGACCTCCATGACCGCCGGGTACCCATAGTGGCCACGGAGACGCAGATCTGGCGGACAGGTGCGGCACTGTGAGGTGCTGGGCATTTTTCGGGATGCACGATACAACCGGCCCGCCCTCCCGGCTCCTGGGGAGTGGTCCGCTTCCGCAGCGGGGTCTTCCGGAGGGAGGCCGCCGCTTCAGGACGGCGGCAGCCGTCCTGATTTTTTCTTGCGGTTTTCACAAGAGACGGCGCGTTTCGCCAAGAGATGTCTGTCAAACCGTACCAAATCCGCTGTGAGGACAGATTTCCTCACTTGACGTCCTTCGGCGGAGCTGTTATACTCTTCCCATCTTCCAAAATGCGATGAAGGGGAAAAGGCGATCCCACGCCCCGTTTCAGAGAGCCGCCGGTCGGTGCAAGGCGGTACGGAGGGGACCGCGTCACTGGCCCTTGAGCAGCCGCGCTGAGAGGCGTCGCCTTTAGGTGCGGACGGCCGCTGTCCGTTATCATGCAGACGCGATTCGCCCCCCTCAGGAGGAGCCGATCGTACAGAGTGGCCGGGTCTCCCGGCAATGAGAGTGGTACCGCGGGTACAGCATTTTTTGCTCCCGTCTCTCAAAGACTGATGGTCTTTGGAGAGATGGGATTTTTTGTTGTCCTCCTTCCAAAGACAAGACCTTGGAAGGAGGACTTTGACATGATGGACGCGACGAAATATCAGATTGGCTACTATCCCCCGCCGGTGGAGCCGGGGCACGTGTACGAGTGGATGCAGAAGGACCATATCGAGACTGCCCCCGCCTGGTGCAGCGTGGACCTGCGGGACGGCAACCAGAGTCTGGTGGTGCCTATGAGCCTGGAGGAGAAGCTGGAGTTCTACGAGATACTGCTGAAGATCGGCTTCAAGGAGATCGAGGTGGGCTTCCCGGCGGCGTCGGAGACGGAGTATGAGTTCCTCCGCAAGCTGATCGACGAGGACCGCATCCCCCAGGACGTGACGATCCAGGTGCTGACCCAGTGCCGGGACCACATCATCCGCCGGACCTTTGAGGCGGTGAAGGGCGCCCCCCGGGCCATCATCCACTTCTACAACTCCACCAGCGAGGCCCAGCGGCGGGAGGTGTTCCACAAGTCCAGGGAGGAGATCAAGCAAATCGCCGTGGACGGTGCCAAGCTCATCAAGGAATTGAGCCGGGAGTACGAGGGCAATTTCCTCTTTGAGTACAGCCCGGAGAGCTTCACCGGCACAGAGCCGGAGTACGCCGTGGAAGTCTGCAACGCAGTGCTGGACGTGATGCAGCCCACGCCGGACCGTCCCATGATTATCAACCTGCCGGTGACGGTGGAGATGAGCATGCCCCACATCTACGCCAACCAGATCGAATGGTGCTCCAAGCATCTGAAGTACCGGGATGCCGTGGTTCTCTCCACCCATCCCCACAACGACCGGGGCTGCGGCGTGGCGGATGCGGAGCTGGCGGTACTGGCCGGTGCCCAGCGGGTGGAGTGCTGCCTCTTCGGCAACGGGGAGCGCACGGGCAACGTGGACGCCATCACCCTGGCCATGAACATGTACAGCCACGGAGTGGACCCGAAGCTGGACTTCTCCGATATGCCCGCTATCTGCGAGGTATACGAGCGGGTGACACGGATGCACGTCTATGAGCGCAGCCCCTACGCCGGCAGCCTGGTGTTCGCTGCCTTCTCCGGCAGCCACCAGGACGCCATCGCCAAGGGCATGACCTACCGGAAGGAGCACCACCAGCACCGGTGGGACTGCCCCTATATCCCCATCGACCCCCACGACATCAGCCGCACCTACGACGCGGACGTCATCCGCATCAACAGCCAGAGCGGCAAGGGAGGCATCGGCTTCCTGCTGCAGCAGAACTACGGCTATAACCCGCCGCCCCACATGCGGGAGCAGCTGGGCTACCGGGTCAAGGAGGTCAGCGACCACGACCACCGGGAACTCTCCGTCCAGGAGGTGCTGGAGGTGTTTGAGGACAACTACGTCAACAACGCGGCCCCGCTGAATGTCACTGCCGCCCACTACACACAGAACCAGGACGGGTCCATCTCCGCCAACCTGACTCTGCGCCGCGGCAGCCGGATGATCCAGTGCGGCGCCGCCGGAAACGGCCGCCTGGACGCGGTGGCCAATGCCATCGAGCAGGCAGCGGGCATGGACTTCACACTGATCCATTACAGCGAGCACGCACTGGACCCTGACACCGACAGCCGGGCCTGTAGCTACGTAGGGCTGAAGTGGCCAGATGGCAGAGAGACCTGGGGCTGCGGCACCCACACGGACATCATCGTGGCAGGCGTCCGGGCGCTGGTCAGTGCCATCAATAACCGGTAAACAGCGGGGGAGACCCCTGGACTTCATCACAGAGAACGGAGGCACAATACCCATGGGAATGACTATGACACAGAAAATCCTGGCTGCCCACTGCGGCCAGGAGCACGTCAAGGCGGGACAGCTGATCGAGGCGAACCTTGATATTGTCCTGGGCAACGACATCACCACTCCGGTGGCCATCAACGAGTTTGAAAAGGCGGGCTTTTGCGATGTTTTCGACAAGACCCGGGTGAACATCGTTCTGGATCACTTCGTCCCCAACAAGGACATCAAGAGCGCCCAGCAGTCCAAGCAGTGCCGGGAGTTCGCCTGCAGACACGGCATCGTCAACTTCTTCGACGTGGGCAAGATGGGCGTGGAGCACGCCCTCCTGCCGGAGCAGGGCATCGTCACCGCCGGAGACTGCATCATCGGCGCCGACAGCCACACCTGCACCTACGGCGCGGTGGGGGCCTTCTCCACCGGCGTGGGCTCCACGGATATGGCCGCCGGCATGGCCACCGGCAAGGCGTGGTTCAAGGTGCCCGCCGCCATCCGCGTGGAGCTGACCGGCAGTCTGCGGCGGCCTGTGTCCGGCAAGGACGTGATCTTGCACCTGATCGGACTCATCGGCGTCTCCGGCGCCCTCTACAAGAGCCTGGAGTTCATCGGCCCCGGCGTGCAGAGCCTGACTATGGAGGACCGGCTGTGCATCTGCAACATGGCTATCGAGGCCGGTGCCAAGAACGGCATCTTCCCGGTGGACGAGACCTGCGAGGCGTACCTGAAGGGCCGCAGCCGGCGGGAATGGAAGAAATACGAGGCAGATCCGGACGCAGAGTACGAGCGGACCATCACCATTGACCTGGACACCCTGGTGCCCACCGTCAGCTGGCCCCACCTGCCGGAGAACACCCACCCGGCCGCCGAGGGCGGGGACATCAAAATCGATCAGGTGGTCATCGGCTCCTGCACCAACGGCCGGATCGAGGACATGGAGGCCGCTTACAACATTTTGAAGGGCCGCCACATCGCCGACGGCGTCCGGGGCATCATCATTCCCGCCACCATGGAGGTGTACAGGACCTGCATCGAGCGGGGCTACACCACCGCCTTTGTCGACGCCGGGTGCATTGTCTCCACCCCCACCTGCGGGCCGTGTCTCGGCGGCTACATGGGCATTCTGGCGGAAGGGGAGCGGTGCGTCTCCACCACCAACCGCAACTTTGTGGGCCGCATGGGCCACGTGAACAGCGAGATTTATCTGGCCAGCCCCGCCACGGCGGCGGCCAGCGCCCTGACGGGCCACATCACCGATCCCAGGGAGGTTTGAACACCATGGAAGCAAGAGGTTCTGTATTCAAATACGGTGACAACATCGACACCGACGTCATCATCCCCGCCCGCTACCTGAACACCCAGAATGCCCGGGAGCTGGCGGACCACTGCATGGAGGACATTGACAAGACCTTCATCACCCGGGTGCAGGCGGGCGACATCATGGTGGGGGGCGAGAACTTCGGCTGCGGCTCCAGCCGGGAGCACGCGCCCCTGGCCATCAAGACCGCCGGCATCGCCTGCGTCATCGCCGCCAGCTTTGCCCGGATTTTCTACCGCAATGCCATCAACATCGGTCTGCCCATCCTGGAGTGCCCGTCAGCCAGCACTGCCATCCGGGAGGGAGACACGGTGTCTGTGAACTTTGACACCGGCGTCATCACCGACGAGACCACAGGCGAGACCTTCCAGGCGGAGCCCTTCCCGCCCTTCATCCAGAAGATCATTCGCTCCGGCGGCCTGATGGCCAGCATCCAGGCGCGGTAAGGAGGCGGCAGTATGGAGAAGAATATCGCGGTGATCTACGGCGACTGCGCCAGCCCGGAGATCGTCACCCAGGCCCTGCGGGTGCTGGACGCGGTGGCTGAGAAATTCGGCCACACCTTTACTTATACAAAAGTCCTGATGGGCGGCGAGGCCATCGACGCCTACGGGGATCCCCTGCCCCAGTCGGAACTGGACAAGTGCCTGCAAAGCGACAGCGTGCTGCTGGGGGCCATCGGCGGCCCCAAGTGGGAGGGCCTGCCCGGTGACAAGCGGGCGGAAAAGGGCCTCCTGCGGCTCCGGGCCGGCATGGGGCTTTACTCCAACAACCGCCCTGCCAAAATCTGGCCCCAGTTGGCGGACGCCTCGCCCCTGAAGCCCGTCATCGTGGAAAAAGGCATTGACTTTATTGTGGTGCGCGAGCTGATCGGCGGCGTCTACTTCGGGGAGCACAGGACCTACGAGGAAAACGGCGAGAAGGTTGCCGTGGACACCATGCCCTATTCCGAGCACGAGATCGAGCGGATCGGCCGCATCGGCTTTGAGACCGCCCGCAAGCGCCAGAAAAAGCTCACCTGCGTGGACAAGGCCAATGTGCTGGACACCAGCCGCCTGTGGCGGGAGGTGATGCACCGCCTGGCGGCGGAGTACCCGGACGTGGAATACCGGGAGATGTTCGTGGACAACTGCGCCATGCAGATCTGCAAGGATCCCGCCCAGTTCGACGTGATTGTCACGGAGAACATGTTCGGCGACATCCTGTCCGACGAGGCCAGCGAGATCACCGGCAGCATCGGCATGGTGCCCTCCTCCAGCCTGGGGGACGGCACCCGGGGGCTGTACGAGCCCATCCACGGCTCTGCCCCGGACATCGCCGGACAAGATATCATCAACCCCATCGCCTGCATCCTGTCCGCGGCCATGATGCTGCGGTACAGCTTCGATATGGCGGCGGAGGCAGACTGCATCGAAGCTGCGGTGAATCAAGTGCTGAACGACGGCATCCGCACCGCCGACATCTGGCGGCCCGGATGTGAGAAGGTGGGCTGCGCTGCCATGGGCGATGCCATCCTGGCCCGGCTGTAAGAAAGATGGAATATGCGGACGGCGTCGGGCCCGAAAAAGCCCGGCGCCGCTTTTTTCGTGGAGGCTGGAATTTACTTTGCCCACCGGATATGATATCATCCCATCAAGAGAACCGACCGACGGAGGCTCTGACAGCTGTCCGTCCCATCTTGGAAAAAGGAGTGCTGCATATATGAAGCTGCAATTTCTGGGCCATGCCTGCTTTCTGCTGGATGACGGCGTCCACAAAGTCCTGACGGACCCCTTCCTCACCGGGGCTGGCCGTCCTGAATGGGCAGAGAAGGTGGACCCGGACGTGATTTTTGTCACCCACGGCCATGGGGACCACGTAGGGGATGCAGCCGCCATCGCCAGACGTACCGGTGCGCCGGTCTGCTGCACAGCGGATCTGGCGGATGCGGTGTTTGTCCCTGCGGGGGTGGCATGCGTCGCCGGAAATCTGGGCGGCACGGTCCGCCTGTCCTTTGGCTGCGCCAAGTTTTTCCAGGCCCTCCACGGCGGCGGTGCGGCGGGCTGTCCTGCCTGCGGCTTCCTTTTTGAGATGGGGGGCAGGAAGATCTATCACGCCGGAGACACGGCCCTGATGACCGATATGACCCTGCTGGCAGACGAGGACATCGACGTGGCGCTGCTGCCCATCGGAGATTTCTACACCATGGGCCCGGCGGATGCCCTCCGGGCAGTGAAGCTGATCCGGCCCCGACTGACGGTCCCCATGCACTACAACACCTTCCAGGCCATCACCCAGGATCCGGAGGCATTCGCCGCCGCCTGCAAAGAGGCGCGATTTGCCGCCAAAGTCCTTCAGCCGGGGGAGGAGATGACCCTGTAAGCAGCCTGGGACGGGAGCGGGCGGAGCACCACAGCGGCTGCCCCGGCCCGGGCGGATGAATCGCTTCCGGGCGAAGCCAACAGAGAGTTCTTGGGGGGACAGATCTGCCCGATCATGCAGGCGGCCAGTCAGGCGGTGCTGGAAGCATCGGCATTGAAATTGCTGGCGGAGACTTCACAGCGACTCCAAATCCTACAGGGCAATCGAAGCGAAATTTGATATATCCCTTGCTGGTAACCCGTTACGAACAATCCCTGGTATTTTCCGGCTGTAAAAACCTCCTGAAGCATTAGCCCTTCAGGAGGTTTCTGCAGCTTGTGTTGACAGAAGAGATGCGGACATTGGAGCTCCGCACAGCAGGACGGTGCGTTTGCGCAGTACAAGCGTTTTGCCGCAGGCGGAACCTTGGCGGAGGCAGAATTCATTTCCGCCGAGCATTTGAATCGCCGAAGGGTTTCGCGGGCCATTGGCCCGCGAAACCCAAAAAGAAAGACACGACGAAAGTCGTGTCTTTCTTTTTGGTGACCCGTCGGGGATTCGAACCCCGATAGTTAATGAATAAAACTATTGGAAATAAAGGAATTTCTCTAATCTGTCTGTAAATTTATCTGCAATTTGGATTCGAAATAGCCATTTACTTTGCGCGCGGTTGCCCTTTGTTCGGAGCTGATTGTATGCTGGTAGACGGTTTTTAACATATTGTCAGTGGCGTGTCCCATGCGCTCCTCCGCGTACTTGTTTGGTATTCCAAGGGCCAGCATGACGGAGGCGTTAATATGGCGCAGATCGTGGAAGCGGTAGTGCTGGACGCTAGCCTTTTTGCAGATGGTTTGGAATCGACAATACAGGGCGCGGCGTGAAAGATTTACAATATACTCCCCATTATGCGGTGCTGCTGCAATCAAATTTTGAAGATACTGTGGGAGATCAAGGTCCCGTTTGGAGATATATGTTTTGGTCGTCTTAACGCCCTCGTCCACTTTTGCACGCCGGATGTGGAGGACATCACCGTCAACATCTTCCCACTTGAGGCCCAAGATTTCGGACATACGCAAACCAAGCCAGAGAGCAAGCATGATCGGGAGCTCGTTTTCGGTACCCTTACACGCCTTCATGATGGCCCCTATATCATCATCTGACGGGATAGAAATTTCATAGCGTACCTTTTGCGGGAGAGTGGTTCTAAGAGCTATGTCTGGCCTGTAAACTGCTAATGTAGCACTTAGTAGTCCATGAGCGTTTCGGACAGTCTTGGGAGATTTATTCCGAGCCATCATATTGATAGACCGCTGGACGATTTGCGGCGTGAGGCGGTCCAAATCAATATCCATGATGTCCTGTAAAGCGTTCGCACGTATCCTCTTATATCCGGCAATTGTGGCTGGAGACAAAACGGCGTCCTTACTTTCTACATATTGGTCTATAGCCTCACCAACAGTTAGTCCTGTCTTTTTCCTGGCCGCTTTAGCTCCGGACTTTATCGCTGCTGCCTGATTTTCTGCCTCTTTTTTTGTTGGGGCGGTAATGGATATTCTCTCCCCGGCTATCATAACGCTAACATTCCAGTTACCAGATGGGAGCTTTTTGGCGCTTGGCAGCTTCAAGCAGATCACCTCCTAAGAGTACGCCGCCAGGGGAGACCTGACGGCGGTTTTTTATTGGGCTTTCTTCAACTCATTGATCTGCTGCGTATGTAACTCCACCGCTTTTTCCAGATCGTCCACCCGGTACTCCAAGATGTCTATGGCTTCTTTAGGAACAGGATTGATCTGCTCACTGAGGGCTTGGAATTTTGGGTCAAAATAGGACTCCATAAGCACCATAGTTTCACTGATGATTTCTTTTTTCTGCCGGGCCATCTTCTGGTCCATACGGGATTCTAGCCCGGTCATTAACTGTGCAATAGCCTGTAAATCTTTTTCATCTAACATTTTGCGGTCTCCTTATCAAAAGGGATATCTGAATTTTTTATTCTGCCATTTCGCTAGAATGCGCTTCTTGGATAATGTCACCAGTATCGGCATTTACAAAAGAAACTGTCACATCGTCAACCGGGGTCCCGTTAAACGCATTATACAAACCGCCAAGCATATAGAAGCCAAGCACAGAAATGGATTCGGAAAGACCAACTTCATTAGAAGATAACTTAACAGTAAAATGCGTGTAATCATCGTTGGATGTCACTTCTACAAATGTGGGATATGTCTCCGGATCAATCATTTCCGCCATGGATTCATCAATACTTTCGCGAATACCAGCCATCATTTCGTCGTGCTTGGATTTTGACATGATGTAAGTCGCACTGCCATCGTCATTCAATGTTATGGATTTAATTCCCTCTTCTTTCGCGGTTTCATCAAGGGTTTCTTGAGTTGTTCCTTCTTCCAGGAAATCAGGAGGTACAGTAATTTCTACATTCAATAGTCCTTCGTCTACTTCAATAGATTGAGTTTCTTCGCTTTTAGAGTCTTCCTCTATGTTCTGCTGAGTATCATTAGAAGAGCCTCCACACCCAACAAGAGATAAACAAATGATTATTGACAAAGCAAAAAATATCGTTTTCTTCATTTTCAATTCTCCAGTTTTATACATAGTACGGATTTGGTTTCATTAAAATTGCAATTAAATCAATAATCCATCCAACTAAAAATAAGCCAGCAGTGAAGATATAGACAACCCCCATAAGTATTTTCCCTTCATAGAACTTGTGAGCGCCGACAAGCCCAAGGAAAAGGCAGAGGACAAAAGCTACCCATTTGTTTTTTTCTTTCCCTCTGTTCTCCATTTTGACATCAACGGTATTTGTATTGGTGTTTGTATTATTTATTACAACGGGCTGCTGATTTGCCTTCAAATCTTCAACTTGCTTTCCGCAAATCGGGCATACGATGCAATCTTTATCTATTTGTTGGCCGCAATGCTTACAGAACTTTTTTCCGGGTTGTAAAATCTCATTTTCCATTTTATCCCCTCCGTATTCAACTATTTCCCAATCCATTCAGGGTCAACAACACCCAACACTTTTCCTAAACCCTGAACATTATCCCCCATTGGAACTGGCTCAATAGACGGGTTTAGCGAAATCAGGCAGTCTTTCCCACGCTTTTTCACATGCGGTTTCCCATCAATTAGGAAAAGCCCGATTTCACCCTCGAATACATCCGGCTGTTTCTGCACCATCAAAAGATCGCCTTTAGAATATGGAGGAACAAGGGACTCATCGATTCTGACCAGAAAATCAGTTCGCTCCATTTCTGCGCATTTTCTTATCTTCATGCGGTGGGACGGTGATGCAAAATATTCTTCTCTCGCCATTTAAATATCCCTCTTTCAGTATTAGACCACAAGATGTAGGTCAACACCAAAATATGGAAAAATATATTGGCGTTTTTCTCTAATTGATTATAAGAATAAGAGATGCTATACTAACAGTCACTAAAACAAATGTTCGATATTGGGAGAATACAAAATGACTGCATGGGATGTCTTACTCAAATGTGGAATTTGTGAATTGCCAGTTGATTTGAGAAAGGTTTGCAAAGGACTTGGAATTGGCCTTTTTTCATACAGTCAGGGGTATTCTATTATCCAAAAACTTGGACTTGTTCATCATACCATTGGAGCCGATGGTTTTTTGTTCCAAGCAGATGGCGTATCAATTACCTTTTATAACCAACAACAACCGTTAACACGCCGGAATTTCACAATTGCACATGAAATCGGGCACTTTGCTCTGGGCCATGCGTGCATAGAAGGCGCAGTCAGGCGTGAACCGGGAAACAAAAACGATCCCGAAGAAAAGGAGGCAAATCTCTTCAGTTCTATGTTATTGGCGCCTACTTGTGTTTTGCGCGGGATGAAGGTTGATAGTGCCTATTCTATTGAGAATTTATGTGCAATCAGTTATCAGGCAGCAAATATTAGTTGGGACAAGCTGCAACGGCTTTGCGCTTTAGATGATGCATACATGGCCGAACGTGGATATTCTTACTTTTTTAGATCGTCAACCGAATGGAAAGTCTACAAGCAGTTTGAGCCATTTATTAAAAATCATCTAACGAACCATCAAATATCTCTTCGTCGTTGACAAATGGCATAACATCAATGATTTTTCTGAGTGCGTCCATTTGATCTTTTGTATAAGTCCGTTTAATTTTCTTTCCATCTCGCCCAATAATAATGGCTTCTTCAAGCTCGTCTCCAGGTGTGGAGACGGGCTTTTCTTTTTTCGTATTTTCTGACTGCCCAACTAATTCCTCAAAACTCATTTTTAGGGCAGAAGCAGCCGCCATGAGTTTTCGCTTGCTTGGCTGAAAGGTGCCCGTATTCCACTGCGAATATGTCGCAGAAGATATTCCGGACTTTTCATAAAACTCTTTTTTAGAGATCCCGAGTTCTATTCTTCGCATTTCTATTTTCTTTAGAATTTTAGAAACGTCCATAAAGCACCTCTAATTTTGTGCAAAACATAAAAAACGAGAAAAAACTAAGTACAAGCTTGACTTTGCATCAAAACGAGTATATACTAAGTTTAGCTTCAAAGGGCAACAAAAACCAAGCCCACAATTTAGCGGACCTTCTAATTTATTATATTAGCTGGTACCTCTATATTAAGTTAAGTCTGCTAAATTGTCAAGTAAAACTTAGTATTTGGGGGTGAAATTAGTGGGTTTTAGAAGCGCCAGAATTCAAGCGGGTTTATCTGTGGCACAAGTTATGAAAATTTTGTCTGTTTCGGATGCAGCCGTATACCAGTGGGAAACGGGGGAAACAACTCCAAACGCAAAAAGGCTTCCGGAAATTGCAAAACTCTACGGCGTCACCGTAGACGAGCTTCTTTCGGATCATGATGAGGGGTAAGGAGGTATAAGAATGACTACAAGAGAACGCCTTGAAAATGCGCTTATCGAATTTGTTGAGAGAGCATCCAAAAAGGAAGCGACTCCCGCAGAGGTGCAAGCTCTACCGGAAGTCGCCGCCGTTTTAGAGAGGTCTCTGTCTAGTTACTGATTGCCAAGACCGGGAACATCTTTTGCGATTTCTTCAATTTTAGAATAAACCGCTTGAAAGAAGTCCCCTACGCTTTCTCCGCCCGCTTTATCTACACGCAGATTACCTTCGCTCATAACAGCTACGGTAATTTCTTTGGCGGCTTCGATTGCGTACTTTTTAGAACGATCCATTATCTCACCTCCTTTCTCCCCCATCCTATCACATCCATGGAGAAAGGACAATAAAAGATGCCCCCGCCGGTGCGCAACCACCGACGAGGGCTGCGGAACCTATTGAAAGCGCCAACAGGCCCGCGAGGTTATTATACACGCCTCCGGGTCAAATGACAAGGAGGTTTTTATGAACGAAAAAGACAGCATTCAAGCCCTTGAAAGGCAGGCAAGGAACACCAATCGTCTTATGGACAATCTCTGTCTCGCCTGGAAGGGCCGCACATGGGAGGAGGCCCACATGGATTACACATTTGAAGATTACCGCAAGGCACTGGAAGGCGCTGGCCCCAAGTTGAAGGAGCTGATTCTGGACCGAGCGGCACACGACCCCGGCATCGACTTGATGGAACTGAAAGAACTGGTATCCAGTGCGTACCCGGAAGATGTGTAAAAAATCCCGTCTGACCGTTACCAGCAGTCAGACGGGCAAGGATTGAGCAACCACGAACAATCCCTTTGGATACAGTATATCGCCTCCAGAGGGAGAAATCAAGGAGGAAATCATGGCGCGAACAAAACTAAGCAGGTTTTCTGTTCCCCCATGTGAACAGAGGGCGAGGATTCTTCGCTCTGCTGGAGGACGTATGGGGTATACCGATCGGGACCTGGGAGAATTGGCTGGAATGACCCAATCTAATATCTCTATGAAACTAAGCGGAAAGCGCAAATGGTGGCTGGATGATATTAGCGCCTTAGATAAGGTTTTGTCACTGACTGATGACGAAATAATCCGATTTGTGCGCGCAGGGAGGTAAAAATGAGTACATACATTTTTGCTCTAATCGGCATTTTTACGGCTACGTCATGGTTCATGCGCTTCCTTTCCTGGATGGAGGGAGAGCGGTGAAAGTCGGAGACGTACTGTACATGACGCCCACACTGGACACCAGCGCATTCATGAAAGAAAAGAACGGCCCTAGACGGTGTTGGGTGGTCTCCATCAACAAGCGGCACCATCATTTCACCGTGGAGTTCGATTTCCCCGAAGGCAGCTTCCGGGAGACTTACAAGGAGGAATAACGCATGGACAAACAAGAGTTGAAAAATATTTTGGACAAGCACCTTAAATGGATACGAGGCGAAAATGGCGGAAAACGGGCCGACCTGTCCGGGGCCAACCTGTTCGGGGCCAACCTGTCCAGGGCCAACCTGTCCGGGGCCAACCTGTCCGGGGCCAACCTGTCCGGGGCCAACCTGTTCGGGGCCGACCTGTCCGGGGCCGACCTGTCCGGGGCCAACCTGTTCGGGGCCAACCTGTCCGGGGCCAACCTGTTCGGGGCCAACCTGTCCAGGGCCAACCTGTCCGGGGCCAACCTGTCCGGGGCCAACCTGTCCGGGGCCAACCTGTTCGGGGCCGACCTGTCCGGGGCCGACCTGTCCGGGGCCAACCTGTTCGGGGCCAACCTGTCCGGGGCCAACCTGTTCGGGGCCAACCTGTCCAGGGCCAACCTGTCCGGGGCCAACCTGTCCGGGGCC
>CDYX01005086.1_pt1 | contig 113113 bp, 94 predicted proteins | sample 554871 | NCBI WGS metagenome assembly CDYX01 (sample SAMEA3182061, study PRJEB8094) | gut metagenome | biome: human; feature: gut; material: Stool; isolation source: human stools | place: Canada | collected 2013-01-14 | reverse complement strand
TTTGAAAAACAACTGTCATACTATCACTAATTTCCTTTTATCAATTGAATATCAATAGATACAAGCAATGATAGTAGGTATGACGGATGCCTATTCCATCTATCATACTATCACTAACCGCCTGTCCAAGATTCTTCTTCACATGACTTATTTTCAATAACATAATAAGATAAACCCATTGACACCCGGGTCTCGATATCATTCACACTCGGGTGTCAAGACCGTTCACATCCGGGTGTAAAAAGCCTGTAAACGGGAATCTTCGGCACTTTTTCTGCCTGTTTGAAGCAAAATAAGTCACGTGTTTCAACAAAAAAGACGGCATCTCCTACAGAAAAACATCCTCAATACAACTCTCACAACCAACAAATGCAAAATTTAAACAGGCTCTAAAAGTTTTGCCAAAAGGCCTTTTTATCTTTCATCTTTCACCATAATCGTTTGATAATCAATGAAGGCTTATGATAGAGAAAATAACAAACGCTTTTTATTCACGTGGATATCCCACCGGATTGTTCATGATCGGCAATTGGCTGTCCGTTAGTTTCAAGATCCGTTTTAAAGCTGCCTGGTCCATCGTGGCACGGGGAACGGTTGCCAGACCGGTGGCTGCGCAGAAAATATTGATGTTTTGGCAAACGATGCCGGCATCGACAGCGGCCATCAGTTTGGTGTGGTCGGCAATGTTTCCGAAGCGTGAAAGATCGGAAACGAGTACCAAGCTGACTGGGGCTGATTTGACAAAATCCTGACTGCCGGCAACAGCGGCCCGGTGATCTCCTTTAGCAATAGGTTGCAGGCTGTTTGCCTTGGCATCGTACAGGTAAGCGCCCTCTTTCATAATGACATAAATGTCGATATCCTGTTTGTTCAACGCTGAGGGAGCCGTTCGTTTTCCGTCCGGGCGGTTAATCCCGTTTGCTGCCCATAATAGATCCGATAGATCCTGTAAACTGAGTTCCTTGGCTGCATATTCCCGGTCGGAGTGACGGTCGGATAACGCTTTCATAATGGAACTGCCTCTGTTTTTGTCCGGAGAGCTTAATTTGATTGCTTTCAGATCTTGTGCATACATGGTGACGACGAGTAATAATGATGCAAAAATGAATGATAATTTTCTCATAAACTTATTCTTTTTATGATTGATTTCAACAAAAATAGGTGAAATATGCAGAAATCGAACACCAAAATACAACTTTTACAATTCTTTAAACTGTAAAATTACGAATGGCTCGTAGATAAAGTTACATTTGCAACTGTTTTTATGTGAATGTATAATCGATAATATCTAAATTCTCAAATTTAATGAAAGAAAAACTACTCTACTTAATGCTGATACTATTTGTGTCTGCGTCAGTGTTTGCGCAAACCGGAGGTGGATCAGCCGCCTTTACAATTAAGGGCCAAGTAGTCGACTCTCTATCCAATGAGTCCGTACCTTATGCCACGTTGAGGATAGCTTTGGCTTCCGCACCACAGAATCCTGTGAAATTGTTGGCTTGTGATGATGATGGCAAGTTCACGGCAACGATGAACAAGCCGGGTAAGTATGTGATGACAATGGAATCTTTAGGGAAAGTGCCTGCCAAGAAAACATTTACATTGTCGGAGAGCAAGAAAGTCGTGAATTTCGGTAAGTTGTTTATGCATGACGATACGCAGCAGTTAAAAGAGGTTACCGTAACAGCCCAAAAGCCGTTGGTGAAGGTGGAAGTCGATAAATTGACTTATAGCCTGGAAGACGACCCGGAAGCTAAAACCAGCAATGCGTTGGAAATGTTCCGTAAGGTTCCGATGGTCACGGTGGATGGCGAGGATAAAATCCAGTTGAAAGGATCTTCCAATTATAAAATCTATATGAATGGCAAACCCTCCAATTTATTGAGTGGCGACAACGCATCCGATGTATTGAAAAGTATGCCGGCCAGCTCGATCAAGAACATCGAGGTCATTACCGATCCTGGTTCCAAGTATGATGCAGAAGGGGTTGGAGGTATTATCAATATCATTACGACCAAGAACGCATTGCAAGGATATACGGGAACGATTCGTGCCAATGCCAGTACGCTGGGTAGCTTTGGTGGCGGTGGTTATGTTTCGATGAAGGCAGGAAAGTTCGGTATTACTGCGAATTATGGCTATAACTACCGTAATTCCCCCTGGAATGATACCTATTCGATGCGAGATGAGGAAGAAGCGAAATACCAGCAGGGTGACGAGACTTTTACCCGTCCGTCTTCTTTGTTGAATGAGCATGGACGCAGCAAAAACAAAGGGCCGTTCCAATACGGTTATTTGGAAGGTAGCTATGAGATCGATACGTTGAACTTATTAAGTGTAGGTGTCAATTTGTTCCGGGGAAAATCAACTAATCTCTCCGAATTGATTGCGGATAAGGTCAATCGGACCGATCTGACAAATGGGGAACCGACAACGATGTATTCTTATAAACGTTATTCGGATTCAAAAGGAACATTCGGCTCTACAGATGTCAATGTCGATTTCCAGCATTCAACCAGTAAGAAGGATGAATTGCTGACTTTGTCCTACCGCTTCAGCCAATCCCCCAATGACAATGAAGGGCATTCCCGGCTTGAAGATCTGGAAGGGGTTTATAGCCAGGCTTACCGCTATCCTAACTGGAATATTAATGATGCTTCAACGACGGAACACACGGCACAGGTCGATTATACGACTCCTTTGTTTAAAGATCAGACATTGGAAGCCGGTGTGAAATATATAAATCGCCAGAGCAAGAGTAATACATTGGAACAGGTGAAGGATTCTTTAAATGTCTGGCAGGATATTTCGCAGCGTAATAGTGACTTCCGTCATACTCAGCATATTTATTCCGCTTATTTGGAATATATGGTCAAGTTCAATAAATTCGGGGCTAAAGCAGGTGTCCGTGCGGAAGGAACCAGCTTGAATGCGGAGTTTGCCAAGGCGCCGGAAGAAAACTTCAAAACAAATTACTTTGACGTTGTCCCGAATGCGACATTGACTTACCAGTTAGACATGTCTTCACAGTTACGTTTAGGATACAATATGCGTATCCAGCGTCCGGGGATCTGGTATCTGAATCCGTATTTGAATAACATCGACCCGCAGCGTATCTCGCAAGGTAATCCGAATCTGGATTCGGAAAAGAGTAATAATGTGAACTTCAACTTTAGTAAGTTTGCACAGAAGTTCAGTATAAATGCAAGTTTGAGCTATACATTTGTTAATAATGCGATTGAAAGATATACAATAATTGCCAACTTCCCGGAATCCGATCCGCTTTCTCAATATAACGGAGCTTCTTATAGCACTTATGGAAATATGGGAAAACGTCAGCAGGTCGGATTGTTCCTGTATGGCAGTTGGAATCCGGTTCCTCTGTTCCGTATCTATATGAACGGTGGATTGGATTATACGAATATCGACAGCAAAAAGTCATTGGGACTGACAAAGGATGGTGTGGCTGGCCGAATCTTTGCAGGGACACAGTTTAATTTGCCGAAAGATTTTCGTATTAATTTGCATGGTGGTTATTTCAGTCCGTGGATTCAATTGCAGGGAAAACAATCTCCTTTCTACTTTGCAGGTCTGAATATCAGTAAGGATTTCCTGAAAAAGAAACTCTCCGTTTCTTTGGGTGCACAGAACCCGTTCTGGAAAACCATGAAGATGGAATCGACTACGACAGGTGAAGGTTTTGTGGACCGTTCTACTACTTGGCGTCATGCCCGTGAGTTCCGTTTGAGCGTCTCTTACCGTTTCGGTACGATGAAAGGCCAGATCAAGAAAGTGCGCCGCGGTATCAGCAACGACGATACTAAAGGCGGTGGAGAAGGCAATAACGCCGGTGGCGGTGAACAGGCAATGTAGAAATTTATGAATTCTGATTTATGATTTATGGGTTTCTAATAAATCATAAATCAGAATTCATAAATCATAAACCTCTCCTTAAATTTCCGCTCTCGGACAAATCTATCCATCCAATTAGACAAATTGTGCCTGTCTTTCTGCCGCCAATCACCTACTTTTGGCTCGTATATAAAGAATTTTGTAAACATGAAACACACGATCTTTAGTCTGATACTCTTTTTTATCAGCACTTCAACCTTTGCTACGCGTAAAGAAATCCTGTTGAACGAGAACTGGATGTTTCGTTTTTCCCATCAGGTACAGTTTAAAAGTGAAGAACGGGTGAACCTGCCCCATACTTGGAACAGTGGCGATGCCCTTTCCGGCAAGCAGGATTACTATCGTGGAATGGGTAACTATACCAAAACGCTGTTTGTAAAACCTGAATGGAAAGGCAAACGTCTCTTTCTGCGTTTTGAAGGAGTCAATACAATAGCGAATGTTTTTATTAATGATGTGCATATCGGCGAACATCGCGGCGGATATGGCGCGTTTGTATTCGAGATTACCGATAAAGTGAAATATGATGCCGACAACCGGATATTGGTGAAGGTCAACAATGCCTTGCAGCAGGACGTCATGCCTTTAGTCGGCGATTTTAATTTCTATGGAGGTATTTACCGGGATGTGAATCTGATCATAACGGACCCGGTTAATATCTCACTCACCGACTATGCTTCTCCTGGTGTCTATCTGATTCAGAATAAAGTTACGAAAGAGCAGGCCGAAGTGAAGGCAAAAGTGCTCGTCTCTAACGGAAGCGCGAAGGTGCAACCCGTAAAAGTGGACATCAAGATCTGGGAGGACGACAAGCTTGTCCAACAGCAGGATATAAAAGTCACGGTGGATGCCAACGACTGGGCTACGACCGGAATGGATCTGACTATCCGAACCCCCCATCTGTGGAATGGCCGCAAAGATCCGTTCATGTATAAGGCCGAAATATCCCTTCTCTCCGAAGGCCAGATAATCGATAGGATTGTACAGCCGTTAGGTTTGCGCTATTACCATGTAGATGCCGAGAAAGGTTTCTTTCTGAATGGGGAACATCTGAAACTGAAAGGAGTATGCCGCCACCAGGATCGGGCGGAAAGGGGAAATGCGCTTTATAAAATGCATCACGATGAAGATGCGGCCATTATGGTCGAGATGGGGGCTAATGCCGTTCGTCTGGCTCATTATCCGCAAGCGACTTACTTTTATGACCTGATGGATAAATACGGAATTGTCACCTGGGCTGAAATTCCGCAGATCGGGCCGGGCGGATACCAGGACCAGGGCTACATCAACCAGCCTTCTTTCCGGGAGAACGGGAAAGAGCAGTTGAAAGAATTGATTCGCCAGCATTATAATCATCCGTCGATCTGTTTCTGGGGGTTGTTCAATGAGTTGAAGACCATCGGAGACAATCCGACCGAGTATATCGAGGAATTGAACGACCTGGCCCATCAGGAGGACCCGACTCGCCTGACAACATCTGCCAGCTTCCTTTCTTACGACGATGATATAAATAAGGTGACTGATGTGATAGCCTGGAACCAGTATTTCGGTTGGTATGGCGGTTCTCCTTCCGATATGAGGAAATGGCTGGATGCCAATCATAAGGCACATCCGGAGTATAAGATTGCCATCAGCGAATATGGGGCAGGGGCGAGCATCTACCATCAGCAGGATTCCGTGAAACGGGGGATTGCTTCCGGTTGGTGGCATCCGGAGAATTACCAGACTTATTATCATATCGGAAACTGGAAAGCATTGGCGGAACGTCCGTTCGTCTGGGGTTCTTTCATTTGGAACCTGTTTGATTTCGGTGCGGCTCATCGTGTGGAAGGCGATCGTCCCGGTATCAATGACAAAGGGCTGGTGACTTTCGACCGCAAGGTGAAAAAAGATGCTTTCTATTTCTATAAGGCAAACTGGAATACCGAGGAACCGTTTGTTTACATCACGAACCGCCGCCACCGCGACCGTTCCTTGGCTGTTACGGACATCATGATCTTTTCTAATCAACCAGAAGTCGAATTGTTTGTAAACGGAAAAAGCCTCGGCCGGCAGAAGCCGGATGAATATGCGACATTCAAGTGGAAAGGGGTTGCTCTGCAGGATGGGGAGAATACGATAGAGGCTCGTTCCACCCAAAAGAAGAATCCAGTGAATGATAAGGTGGTCTGGACGGTGAAATAATAATAGTTAGAATTTTTAAGGGAGGTGCCAAAATTCCTCTCTCTTGTCGGGAATTAATCCCCCGACAAGAGAGAGATTTCTTTTTTTGACATTCCCCTTTTTTATTCCTTCCCGTAAGGGATCAGCTCTTTCAGTATTTGTTCTTTATACCACGGATCGTCTGCTTCTTTCAGCAAGGGAACCATCTGTTTGCATAAGTCGGATACGATTCCCTTATTCTCCTGCCAAGGGAGATTCTGCATCTGATACGGATCTTCCAGGTCATTAAACAAAAGGATGTCCTTGAGTTCTTTTGTCTTTCGGTCGATTGTGAGTGACATGGTATATTGATGTGTTTTGATCCCTCTCGACACCGGAAAATAAGAAATGACTTTTCCATCGGCATCCTTTTCCCCATCGATATTTTTGATGTACAAGGCTCCCTGACGCAAAGGGACGGAAGAATCCTTTCCTGTAAAACGTCCCGCATAATTCCGCCCTTCCACAGTGGCCGGAATCTGTTTTTCCAGACCGCACAGTCCGAGTATGGTCGGCATGATATCAGGAGAAGACAACAATAGTTCGCTGTCGATCCGAGGTATTACTTTTTCAGGAAAACGAACTATGAACGGGACGTTCATGCTTTCTGCATAAGGTGAGTTTTTGGGATCGTCCGTATTTTGGCTGCACATGGTTTCTCCATGATCGGAAGAGAAAATAACGAGGGTGTTCTTGTCCAATCCCTGTTTTTCGAGTTCGTCCAGTATTCGTCCGAAAGCCCGGTCGACACCTGTCACCGATGCAAAGTAATAACGTACGGATGGTGCTTTTTTCATTTCCCGGTTCGCATTCGGACGAATCAACAGGCTGTCCAGCGGTAGGTCTTTGTATAAGTTGTAATCTTCTTCCATGCAATCTTCCAATGAGGCATACGGACTGTGAGGCGGATTGAAACTGACCATCATAAAAAACGGTTTATTTGGGTCCCGCACGTTTCCTTCATTCCGTAAGTAGGAGATTACTTTATCCGCCTCATGTGCGGGCGACCACTCGTTTATCTCGTGTTTGACGCCTTCGGTATCCCAATAGTGCGGATGCTTGTGCACGTCATAGGTCCCGTACGAATACCAATAGTCGAAACCGTGCCGGCGTTCTGCCGGAGTGTAGGCATCCCAAGCCGGAACACGGTCTTCCACATATTTTCCGGGACGTTCCGGGTCATTGGGAGTCGGGCAGTCGACATGCAGTTTCCCGATATAAGCACAGTTATATCCGGCTTGGCTGAACACGTCGCTAATGCAGGTCGCATCTTTGCGCAATGAACTGATCGGGCGGTTGGCATTACAGTTCAGAGGTACTCCGCTATGTTCCGGATACATCCCCGTTAACAATATTCCCCGGTGCGGACTGCTCAGCGGGCAGTTGCTCATGGCCGAAGTCAGCACAACAGATTCTTTCGCAAACCGGTCCAGATTAGGCGTATGCACCGGATCTCCCTCGAAATTCACTGCTTCCCGGAATCCCGCCTCTCTCCAGAAACCCATCGCATGGTTACGCATTTGGTCCGGGAAAACATAAATTACGTTTGGAGTACTTGATAAATTCAGGGAGGTAACAGGCTTTTCTTTGCATCCCTGAAAGGAGAAAAGAAGAATACTCCCTAAAAGATATGCCGCTTCTTGGTTGGAATGATTGAGTTGTTTATACATATGTTTATTGATTTATTGAACGTAATGATATTTTGCAATTCATTTTTCCTGGTCTTGATAAGATGGAGATGAGATTCAATGTTCACATTGTTGCCAGTATTGAAAGGTGTTCCTCTTTCTGATGGGAGCATATGAACTACAAATATAATGAAAAAGGACAGACATAGCAGTCTGCCCTTTTATTTGTTTATTGGTAGGTGATTACCATCCTGGGTTCTGATCTTCTTTCAGACTTGGGTTCTTCTGAATTTCATTATTTGGAATCGGCCATAAATAGTCCCGAGACTGAACGACACGGTTGTAATAGAATTGTCCGGTAAAGCCTTTTACTTCTCCGGCCAAAGTTTCCAGTAATCCCCAACGTTTCATATCACTGAAACTTAACCCTTCGCCAGCCAGTTCGACTGCACGCTCATGTCTGATTCGTTCGAATACTTGTTCTTTGGTAGTTGCCTGCAGATAACTTGGGCCGCTATTAAGTCCCGGCATGTCGACGCGTGCACGGACTTGGTTGATCAAGTCGACTGCTTTTGTCTGTTGGTCTGTCTGGTTGTAGCATTCAGCCAGCATTAACAATACATCGGCATAGCGGATCAGCGGGAAGTTGATTGGTGTATCTTCGCGGTTATTGATAGCACCATTCATGTCATATTCGGCTACAAATTTACGCCACAAATACATTTCGTAGTTTCCGTTAACACGAATAAAACCGTTCTTTTCGTTTGTCTGTCCGGATTTTTCTGTGATAACATATTCTGTATCCATCGGAGCGTTGGAATACCAACCTTTATAAGTCGTGTACGGCATAATGATGGAAGCCATCATACGCGGGTCACGCTTGTTGTACATTTCTAATAACTTGTCTTTTGCGGCGGGATAGGTGGCCACTTTGTTTAACCCTTCGTTTAATGTCGCATAGAATGTTTCTTTCTTGACTGCATCATTTTCATTGAATCCCGGAATAACTTCATTCCAATCGAAAGCACGTCCGTCTTTCCATTCGTAAGAATCAACGAAGTCAGTAGCTGCCATTACATTGTTCCAGCAACTTCCATAAGAGGCACGGCTTCCCATATAGAATGTCATCGGCATACCGAAATCAGTACCGACACCACCGATATTTTGAATTGCAAAGATCATTTCTGAACTTTCATCTCCACCTGGTTTGAATAGGTTTTCATAATCTGAATACAAAGCATACTTACCGCTGTTGATAACATTCTCAAAGCATGTGGCTGCTTCTTGGTATTGTTTGTTGTAGAGAAGGACTTTTCCTTTCAATGCCATTGCAGCTCCGGATGTCGCACGTCCTTTATTTGATTCATCCCAATCTGCCGGTAAATGAGCAATCGCTTCATCCAGGTCTTTGATGATAAATGTACGGACTTCTTCTGCCGAGCTTCTTGGTTTCAACATATTGGAGAAGTCTTCCGCAACGATAGTTGTCTCATCATAAATCGGAACTCCACCCCAAAAATCGAGTAAGGTGAAATAGTAGAGGGCACGCATAAAACGGGCTTCCGATTTGTAGCGGGTTTTCAGTTCGTCGGACATATCACATTGGTCGACGTTCTGTAATACAATATTAGCACGTGTGACGCCTTCATACAGTTGTTTGAACTTATCGCCGACGGCTCCTTCCGTAGTGGTATAAGTACCACGGCCGATGTTTGGATACGAAGGTGCGTCATATCCGGCACCTACGCCACCTAAACAGTCAAAACCGAATTGACGGCCGAAAACATCGTTGTGTGTCATTTGGCTGTAAACTCCCATCATTGCCTGATCGGCATGTTCTTGTGTCTGGAAGAATGTTCCGGCACTTAACTGATCTTCCGGATAACGGTCCAAGTCGTAGCAGCTACTCATTAACAGAAGTGATGCTGCACAAGTGAAAAATAATTTATACTTATTCATAATGCTTTTTCAATTAAAAGGTTACATTAATACCTAAAACCGCTGATTTCATTGCCGGATAAGCCAGCCCGCTGATTTCAGGATCAAATCCTCTGTAAGATGTAAATGTGAAGAAGTTTTCCAAACTGCCATAGAAACGAAGTCTTTCCAATTGCATCTTCTTCGTAATAGATTTAGGCAATGAATAGCCTAATTGAATGTTACGAATCTTCAAGAAGGCTTTGTTCTCCAAGTAGAAATCACTCATTTGAGTGTTGATCTGATTCTGGGATTGTAACAAGCGCGGGTAGATAGCGTCTGTACGGCCTTCAACCCATCTTCCTTCTGCAACATCTTTGTTCAACTGGTAGCCGAAACGTACGGTTGAAGTGTTTGCCAATGCATTTTGCCAGTAAACTTTCACACCTGCCTGTCCTTGGAACAGAACGGAAAAGTCGAATCCTTTGTAGGCGGCATTCAGGTTCAAACCGAATTGGAATTTCGGGTTCGGGCCGTCGCTGACGATTTCGCGGTCATCCATGTCGATAATACCGTCTCCATTGATGTCTTTGTACAGTAAATCTCCTTTTTGAGGCGTACCGAATGCGGCAAACGGATTCACCTTTTTACCTGTCTTCTCGTCAATCGGTGCGTTGTCGATCATTTGTTGTACAAGTGCTAGATCAGCATCTGTTTGGATTATGCGGTCTGCACGCAATAAATATTGAGAATTGATGGAATGACCTTCCCAGATAATATTAGCCCCGTCATAAGAGATACCGCCTTTATCTGTTCCCTTGAACTTATTGACTTTGTTTTTTACGAATGTAAAGTTGCCGTTGACACCGTAGGAGAAATCTCCAATTTGGTCCTGCCAGCCGAGAGTCATCTCGATACCTTGGTTTGTAACAGTCGCACTGTTTTGTTTAGGAATGGATGCTGTTCCGTGTACGTCCGGTGCAGGCAAGTTGATCAAAATGTCTTTTGTTTTCTTATTGAAGTAATCGACAGTACCAGTTAATTTATTATTGACCAAACCGAAATCGAAACCGACATTTGTCATATAGGTAGATTCCCAAGTCAGATCCGGATTGGCCAGTCTGGCTTGTGCAAGACCTAATATCAGTGCGTTGTTCAACGTGTAGTTGAATGCAGAACCGGAGCTTGGTTTATTAGCGTAAGTTGCGATCGCGTCGTAGTTCCCAACGGAATTGTTACCCAAAGAACCATAAGATAAACGGAACTTTAGGTTGCTCAATCCTTTCTCCACCCAATCTTCCATAAAGGCTTCCTGATCCATACGCCATGCAACGGAAGCAGAAGGGAAGTAACCTGTACGGTTATTTGAAAGGAAGCGGGATGATTGGTCTGCACGAAGATTGACTTCTAGTAAGTATTTGTTTTCCCAATCCAGATTGATACGTCCGAAGAAAGAACGCATAGCCCATTCGGTGCTTGAACCGGAAGCTGTTGCATCACCGATTGCAGCATCGATCACGTTCAAACTTAAATCGATCATGTCATATTTTGTAGCAGAGAAGTTCTTGCTGCGATACATTTCCTGGCTGGCTCCGATCATTGCGTTCAAACCTAAGCGGTCATTCATGAAACGTTTCTCGTAGCGTGCTACAACATCTCCGAAGAAGCGTTCGGTTTTACCGTCGTAATTCATGATGTTGGTTTTTCCTCTGTTGGAGTAAGTGATCACGTTATCACGGAAGTTCCAACCGTCGATGAAAACAGGTTTCCGGCTTCGTTGTTCATCCACGAACTCATAAGAATATGATGCTGTAACAGAAAAGCCTTCGAACGGTTTCAACGTTCCGACGAAACGAGAACGCATATTGGTTTTGCGGATATTACCAGCTTTGCTGTTCAAACGGATCAAAGGGTTGTTATTCGCCGATTGTGCGTCGTCTTCACTATTATTCATAGCTCCGTATCGTCCGTCCGGTGCACGGAATACCATACCGGGAGTCGTTGCTGATGCGTAGGTGAACACATCATCAACAGATGTGTCTTTCTTGTCACTTGCCGTATATTTGGCAGATGGTTCCATGTTTGAAACATATCCGCTGACTTGTGCCCCTAAATTCAACCACGGTTTTACATCGGCTGAAATGTTTACACGTCCGTTATATTTTTCGAAGCCGGTATTTTCCATTACCCCCGGATTCTTTTGATAACCGAATGATGAATAGAAGCGGATTTTGTCACTACCGCCACTCATGGAGATGACGTGGTTGTGAGAAGTCGAAGGTGTAAATGTCTCGTCAATCCAGTTCGTATTCGGATATTTTAACGGATCTCGTCCACCATCTGCCCGCCATTCGTCTATGACAGCTTGTGAGAACTGAGCTTTCAAATTAGAATTGAGGTAGCCTTCGTTGATCAATTCCATATAAGTGGCATAATCAGAAACGGGGTCCATAGAGCTGGGGATACTTGGTGATGTGAATGAAACATACCCGTTATAGTCCAACTTAATAGAACCAGCTTTCCCTTGTTTGGTGGTAATCAAGATAACACCATTTGCAGCACGTGAACCATAAATTGCCGATGATGCGGCATCTTTTAATACGGTCATCGATTCGATATCCTGTGGGTTAACAGTGTTGATACCCGCTTCTACGCCGTCGATAATGACCAATGGGGAAGATTCATTCAGTGTTCCTTGACCGCGAACCTTGATCGACGCATTGTCGTTACCCGGCTGATTGGCCGTACCTTGTACGTTTACACCGGCTGCAAGACCTGCCAATGCATGGGATACGTTGGTAATAGGGCGGCTTTCTGTCAACTCTGCAACATTAATAGTTGATACGGACCCGGACAAGTTTACCTTTTTCTGTGTACCGTAGCCTACAACTACAACTTCGTCTAACGCCTGTGAGTCTTCGGCCAACTTAATGTTGAACGAAGTCTGATTGTTTACGGGGATTTCCTGATCCTTATATCCGATATAAGAAACAACAAGAATGGAATTAGGAGATACTTCCAGAGAAAAATTACCGTCCATGTCGGTAATTGTACCGTTGGTAGTTCCTTTTTCTACGACATTAGCTCCAGCGATAGGGCCCAGGGCATCTTCTACCACACCTTTGATACTGTGTTTTGCCTGTTGAGGAGAAGCTACAACAGGATTCGGCTCATTTGAGCCAAACGTATCGGTAGAAGGATTAGCGGAGGCCATTCCGATTGATGCCAGGAACATAGTAGCTCCCAGGAACATCGCTCTCGATACATAAAAGCGTTTAAAATCTTTTGTCATAATAACACCAGATTGATTAATAAATTGATAATAATTCTCATTTCTCTAAATAGGCACTTTGTGTTTTTTCAATTGTGTTTTTCACAAAAGTGTGTTACTGATCTAAGTTCTTCAAGAACTATGGCGTTTCGCCATCATCCGCGAATTGCCTTCATCAGAGACCAGGTCGGCCTCGGAAGATTCTATATTAAGTGACAATGGGTATGTTTCTGTTGTCAAACAGCCTGGTCATAGACCTTTTGCCTTTAGTCGAATACCTTTTCGACCAAGGTCAAAAGCCTTTTCGACACTGGTCAAAAACCTTTTCGACTAAGGGCGAAAAGGTAAGGAGTGGTAGTAATAGCTGTTAATGCCTGTGTATTTGTTTATTAATCAATATTGTAGTCTCCTTGTTTTTCACTTAATTATATAGATGTGAAACCGAGAGGAACATAACCAACCCAAATCAGGACGAGACAGAGTGAAGGCAAATTTTTGAGGTGAAGGCAGTCCGGATATCTGCCATCACCCTTGTATGACATGACAATCAAAAGGTATCAAAGACGGGTGAAGCTGAATCGGAAATCCATGTTGAACTATCATGATGATAAATCATCATTTATGATTCATATCTGCCAAACTATGAGAATTTGCCTTAGCTGTATCGTTTTTACACTTCAATGTATACCTATGTGAATATTACAAACTGAATTCTAAATAAATATATTGCCAATTAAGCTTAATTTATATGTTATACAAAACATGCAAATCACAATATGTTAATATATAGACATTTAACACATTGCTAAAAACTCACCGTTGGAAGATTAGTGCATATCAAATGGATAAAAGTATACATTCATACACATTATTAACATCTAAATTTGCAACGTTTTCATCATAGTTCTTGAAGAACTACGATAAAAATACTCTTTTGTGAAAGGTGCATATAGAAAAATGCAAGGTTCCGGTTTTGGAGGATGAGAATTATAATGTGGCAGGAAACACCTTAAATTTCCGCTTTTGGACAATCCGTGCACATGAATTGGATGAATATGTCTCTTTCTCATAGAGGGGACCTCTATTTTTGCGATATTGAAAAATAATACCTATGAGAACACAACGATTCATCACAATCGTGTGCCTGTTGCTTTGGACAGTCGCACACTTGCACGCGTATGAAAAACGCGACTTGTTGCAAAAAGAGGTCGATTTTGAGAAAGTCAAATCCGCGTTGATAATGGAGCAGAAGTGGGTGCCGTATCCTGATTATTCTGACCGGGCCGGTTGGGATAAACTCCTCGGTGATTATAAAGAAAAGTATATCCGGAAAGGAGAAAGTTATCTGGATTATGAGTGGAAGGTTGTGAAAGCGACCGATTATCTGGAGTTCGGACGAAGTGGTGACCGGGCGATTATGGAGAGTCCGTTCGGTAAAAACAATTCCGCACTCGGAAGTCTGTTCATGGCAGAGATGGCTGAAGGGAAGGGACGCTTTGTCGATCAGATTATCAATGGTGTTTTTGCAAGTTGTGAAATGACGAGCTGGGCATTGTCGGCCCATTTGGGATTACAGAAGGTCGGAGGATGCTTTCCGAGCTATGAAGAACATGTGATTGATTTGGGTTCAGGAAATCTTGCTTCCCAGTTGTCTTGGATTTATTATTACCTGAAACCTTCGTTCGATAAGGTAAATCCTTTGATTTCAAAAAGGCTGCGGCATGAATTACAGGTCCGCATCCTCGATACCTATATGAATGAAGATCATTTCTGGTGGATGGCGTTCAACCTGAAGCCTGGCGGATTGGTGAATAACTGGAATCCGTGGTGTAACTTCAATGTGCTGCAATGTTTCTTCCTGCTTGAGAATGACCGGGATAAATTGGCAAAAGCGGTTTACCGGACGATGACTTCCGTGGATCATTTCATCAATTATACGCATGGAGACGGAGGTTGCGAGGAAGGCCCTTCTTATTGGGGACATGCTGCTGGAAAGATGTACGATTATCTGCAGATGCTTTCTGACGGGACAGGTGGTAAAGTCTCCGTATTCGATCAGCCTATCATTAAGAATATGGGTGAATATATTGCCCGCTCTTATGTGGGGAACGGCTGGGTGGTCAACTTTGCCGATGCTTCTGCCAAAGGAGGAGGGGATGCCGATCTCATTTTCAGGTATGGGAAAGCAGTCGAAAGCCCTCTTATGATGAACTATGCTGCTTATCTCAAGAGTCTTTCTGATAAGGACGGTATTCCTTCCGGTGACCCTTTCCGTCTGTTCCAAACCTTGCTCTCCCGTGAAGAACTGGAAGGAATGAGTGCAGATTATCAGGCTCCCGGCTATTCCTGGTATCCGGAAACCGAATTTTGCTATATGACCAACAAGAATGGCTTTTTTGTGGCAACGAAAGGAGGCTATAATAATGAAAGCCATAATCATAACGATGCAGGGACCTTCTCCCTTTACTTGAATACGACGCCTATTTTTATCGATGCCGGAGTCGGGACCTATACCCGTCAGACCTTCAGTTCCGAACGCTATTCAATCTGGACAATGCAGAGTAATTATCACAACCTGCCTATGGTGAACGGTGTGCCACAGCAGTTCGGTTCGGAATTTAGGGCTACGGATGTGCACTTTGATTCGAGACGTATGTATTTCTCTGCAAATATTGCGACAGCTTATCCGGTAGAGGCAAATGTAAAAAAATGGGTCCGTTCGTACCAGTTGGGAAAGAACTCCCTGAAAATAGAAGATTCGTTCTCTTTGGACAAGGCGGATAAACCGAATCAAGTCAATTTCCTCACTTGGGGGAAGGTGGATGTGTCGGTTCCGGGAGTAGTCACGGTTGAAGTGAATGGCGAGAAAGTCCGGATGACGTATAATAAGAGCGCCTTTACCCCGAATGTCGAAACGATCCGCCTGGACGATCCTCGCTTGTCGAATGTTTGGGGCGAACAGGTCTGCCGGATATCGTTGAACGCCAATAAGCAGCTGCTTTCCGGCTCCTATACTTATACAATAACAACAATAAAATAATTGGTACATGATGAAAAATTTGATTGCATTTGCTTTTTCGGCATTTCTGCTATCTTGTGCAGGTGCCCCTAAAACAGAGGAAAAAAGTTTTATTGACGAGAATATCGATTTTGCCCGTGCACAAATAGGGAATGAGATCGGTGTGATCGAAGCGAGTGGGAAATGCTTGAATCCGGTGACGCTTAAGACAGACAGTTCTGTCTATTATTGTGGTTATGCGGATTGGCGGAGCGGCTTTTTCCCCGGATCTGTCTGGTATTTGTATGAACTGACGGGCGACAGCACGTTGCTGCCGTTGGCCGCCAAATATACGGATGCCATAGAGGAAGCCAAAAACCTGACTTGGCATCATGATATCGGATTTATTGTAAATTGCAGTTTCGGGAATGGCTTGAGACTGGCAGGGACGCCTTCTTATAAAGATGTGATGGTGCAGGCTGCCAAGTCGTTGTCTACCCGCTTCCGTCCGGCTGCCGGGATTATCCAGTCGTGGGATGTGGAACGCGGATGGCAGTCTGAACGGGGTTGGGAATGTCCGGTTATCATTGACAACATGATGAATCTGGAACTGATGTTCGAAGCGACGCGTCTGTCCGGCGACTCTTCTTTCTATAAGATTGCGGTGTCGCATGCCGATCGTACCATGGAGGAACATTTTCGCCCGGATGGAAGTTGTTACCATGTGATTGATTACAGTATCAAGGATGGTAAAGTGCGCCATCGCCAGACGGCACAAGGATATGCCGACGAATCTATCTGGAGTCGCGGGCAGGCATGGGCTATCTACGGTTATGCGGTATGCTATCGTGAAACCAAGGACCGTAAATATCTGGATCAGGCCTTGAAAACTTTCAATATGATGAAGAACCTGGAGAATATGCCGGAAGATCTGATTCCTTACTGGGATATGTCGGCTCCGAATATCCCGAACGAACCACGCGATGTATCGACGGCTTCCTGTATCGCTTCCGCGCTTTATGAGATCAGTACGATGGATGTTCCGGATGCAGCCGGCTATAAAATGTATGCCGACAGTATCATGGTTTCACTTTCTTCTCCGGCCTATCGGGCTGCATTGGGCACGAATGGAAACTTCCTGCTGATGCATTCTGTTGGCAGCATTCCTCACAATTCGGAAATAGACGTTCCATTGAACTATGCCGATTACTATTATCTGGAAGCATTAAAACGTAAACGGGATATCGAGAAAGGTCTTTAATTAATGAGTATGCATTATGCTTAAATATCTATTTCCCTTATCATTTTTCTTTTTTATATAATATTCATAACTTTGCTTATCCGCGCGTATCGGGACCGGCAAGGAGAGTTTCCGTTCGATAAACCCTATTATTTGCTGATCGATATGTTGTTGGGTGGAGCTTGTATTGGCGAAGTCGATTCTCTGGCTTTTCCGGTGGAGATGAAAGTGGGGCGGGTACGATATTATAGGAAGGATTGATATATTTAATTTAAGATAGCATGAAAACAGGAAAGTTGATTTTAGCATTGGTATTTCTGATGTTGTTTGCCGATGCTTCGATGGCTGCCAAGTGGAAAGCCAAACATGTAGTTTTGATCGGTCTGGACGGCTGGGGCGCTTATAGTGTGAACAAGGCCGAAATGCCGAATGTGAAGAAGTTGATGGAAGAAGGATCTTATACGTTGAAAAAACGCTCTGTACTTCCGTCTTCCAGTGCCGTAAACTGGGCTTCCATGTATATGGGGGCGGGACCGGAACTTCATGGTTACACGGAATGGGGATCGCAAACTCCGGAACTGCCTTCCCGTGTAGTGAATAAGCACGGTATTTTCCCGACTGTGTTCAGCTTGCTTCGCGAGTCTGATCCGAAAGCTGAAATCGGCTGTATCTGTGAATGGGCGGGAATCCGTTACGTTGTCGATACGTTAGCTTTGAGTTATGATAAAAATATTACGGAAAAGCCGCAGAATTCGGCCACTGCCAAATGTGCGGTTGAATATATCAAGCGTGCACGTCCGGCATTGGTCAATATCGTTTTCGACGAACCCGATCATGTCGGTCATGCTGAAGGTCATGACACACCTGCCTACTATGAAAAGCTGAAAGAGCTCGACGGCTATATCGGCCAAATCATTCAGGCGGTTAAGGATGCAGGTATGTTGGATGAGACTATCTTTATCGTCACAGCCGATCATGGTGGTATCAAGAAAGGGCATGGCGGCAAGACCATGGAAGAAATGGAGACTGCCTTTATTATTGCCGGCAAGGGAATCAAGAAAGGATATGAATTCCAGGAAAGCATGATGCAGTTCGACTGTGCTTCGACAATCGCTTATATCTTCGGGTTGAAACAGCCGCAGGTTTGGATCGGACGTCCGATGATCCAGGTGTTTAAATGACCGTTTTCTTTCTGTATTCAGCCGGGGTAATTTCAAACTGGGCTTTGAAACAGCGGGTGAAATAACGCGGAGAACCGAAGCCCAGCCGGTCGGAGATGTCGGCGATCTGTAGATCGGGGTTTTCCGTCAACATGGTTGCGGCCCGCTTCAGTTTGCAGTTGAGGACAAAGTCATTTGGTGTCATACCTGTCAGTGCCTTGAATTTGGCATACAATGAACTTCGACTGAGTCCCAACTCGCGGGCCATCATATTCATGTCGAAGTCGATATTATCAAGATTCTTTTCAATGATCGAGTTGACCGTATCCAAGAACTTTTGGTCTATCGGGTTGCTTGCCAGCGATTGTGCATCGAAATCTTTCTGCTGGCTGAATTTCTTTTGCAAGATAATACGATTACGGACCAGGTTATTGCAACGCGCCAGTAATACCTTTGCATTGAATGGTTTGTTTATATAGTCGTCGGCGCCTCGTTGTAAGCCTTCGATATTTTGCTCGGCGGAAGTGAGTGCCGTAAGCAGTACGACCGGGATGTGGCATACATCAAAATCATTTTTGATCTTCAAGCACATCTCTGTTCCGGACATTTCCGGCATCATGACATCGCTAACGATGATGTCCGGTCGTTCTGCGCGTGCCTTTTCCAATCCTTCTTTACCGTTTCGTGCCAGTAGGACGCGGTAGGTCGGTGAGAACAGGGAGTTGAGTATCTGGAGTAACTCTTCGTTGTCTTCGACCAGTAGGATCGTATGAGGGGAATCGTCTCCTTCGATCAATAGCTCTTTTTGTTCCGTATCGGAAAACTCTTCCATGTGATCGGAAAAGGCGACCGTGTCGGGAATCAGGCTTTCCGTTTGCTTTTCTTGCTGCTTTTGTGCCAGTTCTTTCTCGGTAAAAAGCGTGCAGCCTTTCTGGAGATGGACAATGAAAATACTACCGTAGCCCGGTGTACTTTCCACTTGTATCGTTCCGTGGTGCAACTCGATTATGCTTTTGGTCAATGAAAGTCCGATCCCCGTGCTGGGAGTCTTGGTGATATTCGAGATACCGTTTTCAGCCTGATAGAATCGGTCGAATATTTTGTCTATATCTTCTTTGCTGATACCGATACCGTTGTCGATAACTTTAATGGTAACTTCATTTTCTTTGTTTTCCAAAATCATTTCAATGGCTGCATTCGGTTTGGTGTACTTGAAAGCATTGGATAGCAGGTTATAGAAGACTTTTTGCATTTGCTTCGGGTCGAAATAACACAAAACATTCTCTTGCGGAGCCGTGAAATTGTATGTGATGGAACGGCTGGACGCATATTCATAAAAAGACAGGTAAATCTCTTTCAGGAACGGGACGATGTCTTGCTCGTATACTTTCAGCTTCATATGTCCCTGTTCCAGTTTACGGAAATCCAATAACTCACTGATCAAGTTCCGCATATGATAAGTGTTTTTATATACTTTCAGCAGTTTGTTGTATACGGAAGGTGACAATGAACTGCTTTGTAATAAGAGTTCTATCTGGGAGATAATCAGCGTCAACGGTGTCCTGAACTCATGCGAGATGTTGGAGAAGAACTGTAGTTTTGCCTGATTCAACTCTTCGATCGCTTCTTTTTCCTTCCGTTCCATTTCCAGTGAAGTTTGCAACATGTATTGTGATTTCTTGAAACGGTAAATGCTGTACAGTATACTAATGATCAAGATGAAGTAGAGGAAATAAGCTAAGTTGGATGCATACCAGGGGGAATGGATATGAATGTCCATCTTGATGGTACGCGGTTGTTCCTGATTCGGGTCGTATTGTATTTCCCGGACGATGAGCGTGTACTTTCCGGGGTTCAAGTTCGTATAGAAAATATTGTTGTCTTTGCTGGGTATCCATTTCTTGTCGAAACCTTCCAACATGTATTCGTAAGACGCCTTTTTCAGCGTATTGACATAGTTGTTCGATGTAAAAGTGAAAATCAGATTATTTTGATTATAGGCCAGCTCTATTTCTCGAGTGAAAGGTAGGGCGGTGGCCAGCACCTTGTTGTGGTCGCCGGGAGAAACTTGTTCGTTGTTAATGAACAGGTCGGAAAAATATAGTTGGTAGTCTTTGGCGGAGTTGAACAACTGCTGTTCAAAGAATGTCGCCATGCCATTGCTGCTGCCGACGAATATTTCTCCGTTTTTGCAGACCAGGATTCCGCAACCGATGTTTATGCCTGTCAGAGGCAGGGCCGTCCCCAGTTCCACGACCTTGAACAGGTTTTGATCCGGATCGAAAAAGGTAATTCCTTTGTCGCCTGTTATCACTAATTGGTCCAGGGTCGACAAGGTGAGTTCATAGCAGTAGTCACTGGCGATGAAGCTATTTTCGGTTGTATATCCGATAAACCGTTTGTTCTTCTCGTCATAGTGGAACAGGCCGGAACCACGGGTTCCGAGGAAGATCCGTCCCTCTTTGTCTTCGATTATTTGAGATATGGGAAATGTTCCCAATCCGTTTTCACCAGAACGGTATTGTACCTTGTCTTCTTCATTTTCGAGGTTGATCTTCCAGACACCTTTGCCGTAGGCCAGCCAAATGTACCCTTTCGAGTCAATTAGGAAGCAGGTGTTCCCGTAATACTTACCGCTTTTGAACAATGGAGATACTTTTTCTGTATATAGATTCATTTTGAAGATTCCTTTCGGTCCGGTACAAATCAATTCGTCATTGTAGATTCTCATCTGGTTGATGCGGTCGCCTGCTATTACGGCATAAGACGGATCTTCGAAATAGGGATTTTTGAACCGTTTGTTTTTGATGTCGTAGATGGATAGTCCCCCGGTATGTGTTCCAATATACAGTTTGTTGCGTTCAGGGCTGTAGGCTATTGCCTTCAGGTTGTTATGAGCAATGGAGTTACGATTCTCATCGGCCATGAAGTAGGTGAATTTCTTCGTTTTCCGGTCGAAAAAGTTCAACCCGCCTCCTTCGGTACAGATCCAGATATTATTGTCTTTATCTTCCACCATATTACCGACGAAAGGATAATTCAGGCAATCGTTCCGGCTGTTGTTAGCTGCATAAACCGTGAAAATATCTGTCTCCGGGTTGAAATAATTGACACCGCCGTAATAGGTCCCCAACCAGATCGTGCCTTGTCTGTCTTTGTAAACGGGGAATACGGATGAATGGGTCATGCTGCCGGGCAGAGGGTTGCGGGCATAAACTTCGAACTGATTGCTGGTCGGATTATATTTGTTTAGCCCGGTGAAAGTGCCGAACCAGATGTTCCCGAAGTTGTCTTCCACGAAATCCCGGACCTGGTTACTCGATATGTTGTTGGGGTTGGAAGGATCGTAGCGGTAACGGGTGAAATTGCCGTGCACGTCCCTTTTGTACATGCCATTCATGCGAATGGATATCCAAAGATTATATTTGGAGTCTTCATATAGGTCGTAAATGTCTTCTCCCATGATCATACAGGTCAGGGATTTGTCGTCATTCATCTTGAAGAGTCCGTCTGTAGTGCCGATCCAGTACCGGCCGCCGGAATCTTCCAACAAACAGGTCGCACGCTGGTTCCGATTTTCCAGCCTCGTGACGAAATCGAAATCGTTTTTATCCGGATTCCAGGTGAGTATGGAGTCAGCTATTCCTACCCATATTGTTCCTTTGATAGAAGCGACGGTATATACGTTTGATTTCCGTAGGCATGAGAATTTCTGTGTCTGGATGTCATAGCGGATCAAGGATTGATCGGAGTCGAAGAAAACATTTCCATCTTTGTCGCCGGCAATGAAGTGCGTCTGGTTACCTATCGGATTGGCGTTTTGGCGATGAAATTCGGATGGTTTGTATACTTTGGTCTGTACGCCGTCGTATATGCTGATTCCCTCTTCCGTCCCGAACCACATTCTACCCAAATTATCCTGGTAGATGGCCATGACGGAAAGTTGTGACAGGCCTTCCTGCATGCCTATATGCTTGAAATATATCGGGTATGTGCCGGAACAAAATCCTACAAGCAGTATGAGTGATATGATGATTCTTCTCATAGTATTATAGTATATAACATTAGCAGTTCTGTTGTTTAAGGGGCTAAGGTAAAAAATTTTTCCAAAAGCATTATCTTTGCAGGCATGAAAAAGCAAGTCTTCATTTTTTATCCGTTTTTGTTAGTTCTCCTGTTGCTGTTGTTTGCCGGCGGACTGGTTTATGGCGCTGTCTCGATACCTGTTGAAAGTGTGGTGAATATATTGCTGGGAGAGGGAACGGAGCGACTTGCATGGCAGAATATTGTGTTGCAGAGCCGTTTTCCCCAGGCTGTAACGGCTTTGTTGGCAGGTGCTTCGCTGGCTGTTAGTGGATTGTTGCTACAGACATTGTTCAGGAATCCGCTTGCCGGTCCTTCCATATTGGGAATCAGTGACGGGGCCAATCTGGGAGTCGCTGCGATCATGCTCTATTTCGGCGGTTCGTTGAGTATGGTGACCGATTTGCCGATCAGCGGTTATCTGGCGGTTATCATGGCCGCATTTAGTGGTGCGGCCTGTATTTTGGGATTGATTATTTATTTCTCGGCGAAGGTGAAGAATAACGTCATGTTGTTGATTATCGGTATTATGATCGGTTATCTCGCTTCATCATTGATTTCGGTTCTGAATTATTATGCATCGACTGATAAGGTGCATGCATTTGTGATGTGGGGATTGGGGAACTTCTCCGGGGTTTCCTTGCAACAGCTGCCTTATTTTGCAGGTTTTACCTGTATAGGATTGCTATTGGCCATTCTTTTGATCAAACCTCTGAATGCATTGCTCTTAGGAGAAATGTATGCTGCCAATTTAGGAATCAAGATCAGGCGGACGCGTATTCTGATCCTGTTGTGTACGGGATTGCTTACTGCGACTACGACTGCCTTTTGCGGGCCGATCTCCTTTATCGGGCTGGCGGTCCCGCATGTCGCACGTTTGATGTTGGGCTCATCCAATCATAAGATGCTGGTTCCTGTAACGTTGCTGACCGGTTCTTGCATCGCGTTGCTTTGTAATCTGCTGATGGTACTGCCGGGTACGCATAACATATTGCCGCTGAATGCCGTGACTCCGATGCTCGGTGCGCCTGTCATCATTTATGTAATTGTGAACCGGAAAAACATCCAATACTTTGACTGACCGATATATGACAAAAGTAGCTGCAATAGAAACAAAAGGACTTTGTATCGGTTACCTGCTGAAAGGCGGTAAGCGGAAAGTGGTCCATGAGGATTTGAACCTGCAACTCGTTTCGGGCGAGGTGACTTGTTTGTTGGGACTGAACGGTGCCGGTAAATCGACGCTGCTTCGTACGCTTTGTGGTTTTCAACTTCCACTCGGAGGGGAAATACGTTTGATGGGGAAGCCTCTTTCCGGTTATTCGCAGGCAAACTTTTCCTTGACTGTCGGTGTTGTACTGACGGAAAAGACTAATGCAGGAGGAATTACCGTCTATGAACTGGTTTCGTTGGGTAGGCATCCTTATACCGGCTTTTTCGGACAGTTGAAGAAGCGGGATCATGTTATCATCGAGCAATCGCTTGAAGCTGCCGGCATAGCTCATAAAGCCAATAACTATGTCTCGGAGCTAAGTGACGGTGAACGGCAGAAGGCTATGATTGCCAAGGCGCTTGCTCAACAGTGCCCGATTATCCTGTTGGACGAACCGACCGCCTTTCTGGATGTGACCAGCCGTATCGAAACAATGGTTTTGTTGCATCGCCTGGCAGTCGAGCAAGAGAAAGCGGTTCTGCTTTCTACTCACGACCTGGACCTGGCTATCCAAATGGGGGATTGCCTCTGGCTACAGGAGAAAGGACGTCCGATGGCTTGCGGAACTCCCGAAGACCTGATTATGAGTGGAGCTTTTGAATCTTTTTTCGGTAAGGAGGGAATCGTATTCGATCCGGCAACCGGAAAGCTGAATACGGAAGCTCCTACGTCACCCATCGGTGTGGAAGGCGACTTTCTGACTTCTTATTGGGTAGGGAATGCTCTGATCCGTAATGGTTACCGTCCTTCGCCCGTAAAGGAAGGGCAGTTGAATATCACTTGCAAGAGCCCGCATGAACTGGTTGTGGCTTTCCCTGAGGGCTGCAAGGAAGAACTCCGGACGGTGGCGGAGCTTGTCTCTCTTATCAGCATGAGAAAAAGTTTTTATGGACATGGAAACAACGTTTCTCGCTTATGACAATAAATTTTCCCGGTAGGAAATAAAAGTTTTGTTTAAGATTAAAAGGAATAAATATGGCAAACGAAATAACATGGCGGCTGGAGCATGAGAGGATCGGCCGGTTGTTGTTGCATTATGCGATGCCGGCAGTGATCGGTACAATGGTGAATGCTCTTTATAATATTGTCGACCGTATCTTTATCGGTCAGGGAGTCGGTCCGCTGGCAATGGCAGGATTGACGCTGACATTCCCTATTCTGTTGTTCCTCCAGGCGTTCGGAATGCTCATCGGGGCGGGGGCTGCGACGCGTGTCTCCATCTATCTGGGACGAAGGGAGAATGAGATGGCGGAAAAGGTATTGGGGAATGCTTTCACTTTGACATTCATCATAACGCTTGCGACAGTAGTTCCCTGCATGATCTGGATGAAAGATTTATTACTGGCTTTCGGGGGAAGCGAACAGATCATCCCGTATGCGCAGGACTATCTGAATATCGTGGTTCCGGGGACGCTCCTGACCTCCCTCAGTTTTGGCTTCAACGCTGTCATGCGTGCTTCCGGCTATCCGAAGAAGGCAATGTTTACCATGCTGATCGGGGCGATAACCAATGTGATACTCGATCCTATTTTCATTTTCTGGCTGGATATGGGAATTAAGGGAGCTGCCATCGCGACGATCATCTCGATGCTGCTCTGCACTCTTTTTGTCATGAACCATTTTGTCCAGAAAGACAGTATCGTCCGTTTCCATAAAGGGACGTTCAAGCTGGAAAAGCATGTGGTATGGAATATCCTGACGATCGGTGTTTCGCCTTTTGCCATGCAGTTGGCGGGAAGTTTGGTGGTGGTGATCCAGAACTATGCACTCAAACAGCATGGGGGAGACTTGGCATTGGGGGCAAACGGCATTATCACCAGTGTCGGAATGCTTTTGGTGATGCTGATTATCGGGATCGCGCAGGGGATGCAGCCGATTGTCGGTTTCAATTTCGGGGCAAAGAAATACGAGCGTGTCCAGGAAACGCTACGTCTGGTCATCATAACCTCTACCATTATCATGGGAGTCGGCTGCTTTTGTAGCGTGGCGTTTCCGAAATTGATCACCCGTGCCTTTACGAACGATCCTGATTTATTGGATGTGACGGCAAATGGCTTGCGGATCAGTTTGCTGGTATTTGTGGTTGTCGGTTCGCAGATCTCGATCAGCCAGTTTTTCCAAAGCATCGGGATTGCTTGGAAGGCTATGTTTTTGAGTTTAAGCCGCCAAGTCTTGTTCCTGATACCGGCGATGTTGCTGTTCTCCCGCTTTTGGGGGTTGGATGGTGTCTGGTATGCTGCTCCCTTCTCTGATTTTGTTGCGGCTGTAACTGCTTGGCTCTTTTTGTGGTATCATGTTAAAAACATGAAAAGTAAGAATTCGGATTGAACTTTTTAGTATCTCGTTTGTCATACTATATGAAAGTAGATTGATTAGGTTTCAACTAAAAGAATGAGAAGTATGAAAAGAGTATTATTATTACTGGCTGTCCTGCTATTTAGTGCAGGGACAATGATGGCCCAGCAGGATAAAGCTGCCGAGAAGGCCGCTAAGAAAGCAGAAAAAGAAGCGAAGAAAGCTGCCGAAGCAGCTGAACAGATGGCCTTGTTCGAACAAGGTGTACAAGCACTGAAGGAGAAAGATTTTGTATTGGAAGCCGAACGTGTCGAGTTTAAGCGTGGACAATTCGTCTATGTGACCCCGAGCACGAACTTCGTTTCCATGAAAGGTGACCGGGCGACTATCCAGTTGGCTTTCAATACTGCCGCTGCCGGCCCGAACGGGATCGGGGGGATAACGGTTGATGGCAGTGCTTCAAATATAGAGATGAAAACAGACAAAAAAGGAAATGTTACGTTTAGTATGATGGTACAAGGTGTTGCAGTCTCCGCCAATGTGACAATCCGTATGGTAAAAGGCACGAACAAGTGTACGGCAACTGTGAATCCGAACTTCAACAGCAACCGTATTTCGTTTACCGGTTATCTGTATCCGTCGGATCAGTCCAACGTGTTTAAGGGGCGTGCCATCTGACGTGTAGATTCTTTTGTTCAGGAAAAGCTGCTTTCGGAAAGGGAAGCAGCTTTTTTTGTGCAACGTATTTTATATCTTTGTCCGTCAAAATATCATAAACATAAAAGTCATGCAATTAGCAATAGATCAGAAAGACATAGATAAGTTCCTGATGGTGGGTGACAAGGTGCTTATCAAACCGAAGAACCCGCAGAGTCAGACAAAATCCGGATTGTATCTGCCGCCTACTGTCCAGCAGGAGAAGATTCAGAGCGGCTATATCATCAAGGTCGGTCCCGGTTTCCCGCTTCCTTCCCAGAGTGAGGAACATGAAGTATGGGAAAAGAAAACAGAGGGTGAGGTGCATTATCTTCCTTTGCAGGCGCATGAAGGCGATTTGGCTGTATTTCTACAGAATGCGGCTTACGAGATCAATTTTAATGAAGAGAAGTTCCTGATCGTCCCTCATTCGGCTATTTTGATGTTGGTTCGTGACGAAGGTTTGTTCGAATAACTCCTTTTTGTTTGGCAAAATACTGTGCTATCCAGTTTTTTGATGTATTTTTGCAACCAAATCAACAAGACTAACTATCAATAGTAGCGATTATAATGAATAAAATTGTAAGTAAAGAACATTTCTCTGCCAACGTAGTGAAACTGGAAGTGGAAGCACCTTTGATTGCCCGCTCCCGTAAGGCAGGCCACTTTGTTATCGTGAAGGTGGGTGAGAAAGGTGAACGCATTCCCCTCACCATTGCCGGAGCTGATACGACGAAAGGAACTATCACACTCGTGATCCAGGCTGTAGGAGGTTCGTCAAAAAAGATATGCGAACTGAATGCCGGTGATTATATTACCGATTTGGTCGGCCCGCTGGGGCAAGCCACCCATATCGAGAAAGTCGGTACGGTCGTATGTGCCGGCGGTGGTGTCGGTGTGGCTCCTTTATTGCCGATCGTGGAGGCTTTTCATAAGGCGGGCAACCGTGTGATTGTAGTGCTGGCCGCCCGTACGAAGGAGCTGGTTATCTTGGAAGAGCAGATGCGCGCCAACTCCGATGAGGTGATCGTGATGACAGACGACGGTTCTTACGGTACAAAAGGTTTGGTGACGAATGGCGTGGAAAGTGTGATCAACCGTGAAAAGGTGGATTTGTGCGTCACGATCGGCCCGGCCGTCATGATGAAATTCGTCTCTGCCCTGACGAAGAAATACGAGATCCCGACAGTCGCCTCTTTGAATACGATTATGGTGGACGGGACCGGAATGTGCGGCGCTTGCCGTATTACGGTCGGAGGAAAGACGAAGTTCGTCTGTGTGGACGGACCGGAATTCGATGCTCACCAAGTAGATTTCGATGAGATGCTGATGCGCCTCGGTGCTTATAAAGATATTGAAAAGAAATAACGAAACCACAGTAAACAAATGACAACAGAAGAATTGATCGCTGCCCGTCGTGCCGAACCGTGGAGAGAAGCACTGCGTAAAAGCAAAAAAAATAAGGAACGTACGGATATCCCCCGTGTAGAAATGAATGAGCTGGATGCGGAATACCGCAGCCATACCCGCCTCGAAGAGGTAAACCTCGGATTGACGAAGGAGCAGGCCATGCAGGAAGCCCAGCGTTGTCTGGACTGTCCGAATCCGACCTGTATGCAAGGATGTCCGGTAAGTATCAATATCCCGACGTTTGTGAAGAACATCGAGCGGGGAGAGTTTCTGGAAGCAGCCAGAGTGCTGAAGGAAACAAGTGCATTGCCGGCTGTCTGCGGCCGTGTATGTCCGCAGGAAAAACAGTGCGAAAGCAAGTGCATTCATCTGAAGATGGGTAAACCGGCTGTCGCTATCGGTTACTTGGAACGTTTTGCCGCCGATTATGAACGGGAAAGCGGAAACATTTCCATCTCGGAAGTAGCGGAAAAGAACGGCATTAAGATTGCCGTTGTCGGTTCAGGTCCCGCCGGCCTTTCGTTTGCCGGTGATATGGCAAAGCGTGGCTATGATGTGACGGTGTTCGAAGCTTTGCACGAAATCGGTGGTGTGTTGAAATACGGTATTCCCGAATTCCGCCTGCCGAATAAGATTGTGGATGTAGAAATTGAAGGGCTGCGCAAGATGGGTGTGAAGTTCATGACAAACTGTATTGTCGGTAAGACAATCAGTTATGACGATCTGCATGCGGATGGTTTCAAAGGAATCTTCGCTGCCAGCGGCGCCGGGCTTCCTAACTTTATGAATATTCCGGGAGAGAACCTGGTCGGGGTGATGTCTTCCAATGAATACTTGACACGTGTCAATCTGATGGATGCTGCCAATCCGGATAGCGATACGCCTGTCTTGCAGGGTAAGAAAGTGGCTGTCATCGGTGGTGGCAATACAGCAATGGACTCGGTCCGTACTGCTCGCCGCTTGGGTGCCGAACGTGCCATGATCGTTTATCGCCGTAGTGAAGAAGAGATGCCCGCACGCTTGGAGGAGGTGAAACATGCCAAAGAGGAAGGTGTGGAGTTTATGACCTTGCATAATCCGGTCGAATATCTTGGTGACGAACGGGGCCGTGTCAAACAGATGCGCTTGCAGAAGATGGAACTGGGTGAACCGGATGCTTCCGGACGTCGTCGTCCTGTACCAGTCGAAGGAGCGATCGAAACAATTGATGTGGATGAAGTGATTGTCAGCGTCGGTGTTTCTCCCAATCCGCTTATCCCGCGTGCTTTCCAGGGATTGGAAGTAAGCAAAAAGGGAACGATCGTGGTGAATGAAGAAAATATGCGCTCAGCCTTGCCTGATGTATATGCGGGTGGTGATATCGTCCGTGGTGGCGCAACCGTAATCCTGGCAATGGGTGACGGTCGTAAGGCTGCTGCTGCAATGGATGAAGCATTGAGGGGATAGTGTGGTATTTTTTCAATATTTTGACTTTTGAGGATAGCTTTTCGGGGTTCGGGAAGCTATCCTTTTTTTAGAAACTGTTTTAGTGATTTATTTATACTTGCACCGATGTATGGTTATGTGGAATGTTGCTGCAATAAGAAATAAAGTGTATACCAGGACATGAAACATTGCCCAGTTATGTCACAATTCATGGTTATATTTACTGGACGCAGATTACGCAGACAAGCGTAGATATATTAATTGACAATATAAAATAAGTCTGCGTTAATTAGCGCATTCTGCGACGTCTGAGTCCAGTTTATTTTCTTTATACACTTTTACTCTCCAAGCCAAAATGGGCCTTGAACCAATGTTGGATCCTTATCTATTTCTGATTGATGTATCGGATACCAATAGAATTTGCGAGGATAAACACGATCCATGTATTTTGTGCGTTTGAAGAAGGCGTTGTCTCCTTGATCAGTATATTCGGTTCCATAATAATTCATCCCATAATCCGGTCCATTGACACCCCAATCTGGATTTTCACCCTGCTCATTTAGGTTTCCGATGCCATAATGGGCTGTTTTCCAGCGACGCAAATCATGGTAACGAACTCCTTCACCCACAAATTCTACTCGGCGTTCTTTGTGTATCAAACGTCTTACCTCTTTCTGGTCTGAGAAATTGATCTTAATGCGGGTAAAACCATTCTCATCCGTGCCAGTTCCATATTCGGCAATACCAGCCCGATGGCGAATCTTATTCAAATTGTCGAGTATTTCTTGTTTGTGGCTCATGCGTTCTGAACTTTCATTTAATGCTTCAGCATAACTTAGATAAGCTTCTGCCATGCGGAAAATGATAGCCGGACGATAAGGGTGATTGTTATCACGAGGTATATAATCCAATGATACTCGACTACGATTTAAATAACCGTTTTGCGGAGCATCGTGTGTTGGTCCTCCGTCCGGTTGTCCATACAAAAAGTTCGTATTACGGTTTTCCCATTTGAACCATTGTCCATTCCATACTACAGTCAGGTAAAAACGAGGTTCCCGATGGCAATACATATTAAATGTGTTGGGTTGTACAATCAAGCGTTTCCCGTCTCGTTCCGGTGTAACGTCAGGGTAATTACTATCATTGTACCCATCCATTAAATAATAATCGGTTGCCCTATATTCGGGTTTTGTAGAAAATCCCTTCTCACTATATAATGGCGCATTCGGATTGATTTTCGGACTACCGTCCGCATTATATCCCAGTATAGGTTCCGTTCCGTCTTCCATAAAGAAAGCATCTACCAGTGATTGAGTAACTCCTAAGCCTCCATTACCGCCGCAACCGCGAGGAGTTCCGTGCTGTTCCCAATCTCCGTAATTTCCTTTAGGTCGGAACCAAATGATTTCATTGTTACCCTCTCCTTCTGTTCTCATTGTGGCTCCGTAACAGGACATGAAGGGATCCACTTTGCCGTTTTCTTTGTTATTTACGATATACAATCCCTTTCCTTTTTTCTCGGCTTCATCGATCAGCTGCTTACATGCGTCAGCTGCTTTTTTCCATTTATTGGCATCATAAGCTTGGCTGAAACGTTCTTCTCCGTCAGAATTTTTAAAGCCGAGATACCATTCATTTCCATTTACTAACGGACTTGCTGCAAATAGCAATATGCGGGCGCGAAGCGCCAATGCTGCCAATTTAGTTGCGCGACCACCATACAACGTACTCCAACTGTCCGGAAGGACTTTCGACAATTCTAAAAATTGATTATCCAGCCAGTCGATCATCCATTCAAAGCTTTTCTGACCGCGCATTAGATCCGGAGAATCCGAAGTCATATCATCTTCAAAATAAGGGACTGCTCCATAAACCAAGGTCATCATCCAATAGTAATACGCAACCATGAAACGACATTCGTTTTTCATTGTTTCCACGTCACTCTCCGTTACGTTTTGTTTTGGTAAAGCCTTTACGTTATCCATGAAAATATAGGCTTGTCGAATATATTTGGACATTGTCCAATAGGATCCGCTCCAACCTGAATTAGGTTCCCATTGTCCTACGCGAAATCCTAATCCGCAGTCACTACCCCAATATGGTAACCAGCCTTGCGATGGAGTGATATCGTTTGCCAGCATCTCGAACGCATCGTAACGCGTATAATCCCAGTATGGATCCCGAATGCCTTGGTATACACCTGCTAGCCAATCTTCCGTACGAGTCTTGTCGTCGAATATCATGTCTATTGTAATAATATCGTCTGGTGCATTGTCTATAAAATCCGTGCATCCATTTAAGCACATACATAATGTCGCTAAACCAATATACTTGCTAAATTTCATTTTTTTATTTTTTTATTTTTAGAAATTAATATCAAAACCTGCTGAAAATGATTTTATTATCGGGTATTTTGTACCTACGGATGTGTCGACTTCAGGATCCCATAAGTCAAATTTTGAGAATGTGAACAGATTACTACCTTTTGCATATAAACGAATGTTCGACAGGCCAATTTGTCGTACCCAAGATTTCGGGAGCGTATAGCCGATCTCTATATCTTTCACTCGGAGAAAACTCATGTTTTCCAACCACCATGTAGAGTTTCGAACATTATTCTCGCTTTTCCCCCATGTCAAACGTGGGTAATATACATCTTGGCTTGGATTTTCAACGGTCCAACGGTCTTGATAGTTAGTCAGGATATTTCCCATGGCCCCCATTGTTTCACCAGGGGTAAACTTGTTGCTGCATCCTCCTTTAAATCCGTATGTCATCCCATTCCCTTGGAAGAATATGTTAAAATCTAGATTCTTATAGCGAAAATTGGCACCGAAGCCGTATACGATCTGAGGGTTGTATGTTCCTCCTATGGCAGTCTCGTCCAATGAACTGACAACGCCATCCCCATTCACGTCTTTATATTTGATGTCACCGGGGCGAACCGGACCGAATGTATGGGTAGGAATATCCTCGTTTACAACGTAACCGCCATTCTCGGCAATCAGATAATCTCCGTTGGCATCTTTTTGGAAATCATCAAAAGTAAACAGGCCTTCGTCGACTAATCCAAATAACTGGTTGACTTTTTCGCCTGTCCGTTGACGATTCGTCCCCATGACGCCTAATGCCTCATCCTGTTCGATGATTTTGTTCTGGGCGTATGTAAAAGATCCCCGGAAGCCGACGTATAAATCTTTATTGATTTGTTTGTTTACGTTTAATGCTAGGTCGATCCCCTGATTATTTACTTTCCCATAATTAGCCCATGGTGTATTTCTAAATCCTGCTGATGTCGGAATATTATTTCGTTTCATAAAGATATTATATCTGTGTTCAAAGAAATAGTCCACTTGGAAGTCGATCATATTCCAGAGGCCCAATTCGAAACCTGCATTTGTTTTCGATACGGTTTCCCATGTCAGATTAGGAATTCCGAAATCACCTTCAAAGCGAGAATTCCGATGATAATATTGTCCGTTGGTTCCCCAGTCATAACCCGTTCCGTCTTCTCCCAATGTTGTCTGGTAAGCAAAGCGACGTCCGTCTAATTGGTCGTTCCCTGTCAAGCCGAATGAACCACGAAACTTGATTTTGCTGAACGTGTCTTTGTATGGTTCCATGAACTTTTCTTCCGAAAGCAAGTAACCAATTGCTACGGACGGGAAAAATCCGAAGCGATATCCTTTGGCAAAATTCTCTGATCCGTTATAACCGAAATTAAATTCTGCAATATATCGATTGTCATATGTGTAAGATGCTCGTCCGGCGATACCCATGCGGCGATAAGGTACGATGTCGTACGATTCTTCAAATTGCTGGTAATCCCGTTGGTTATACAAGAACAAACCTTCAACCTGATGTTTCCCGAATGTCCTTTCATAATTCAAATTCAGTTCTACATAAGTTGCTTTGTTTCCCCAATCATTATTTTCGGAAGTGCTCAAAAATTGTTGTCCGTAACTGGATATGTTCAAAATTAAATTACCATTTTCATCGCGTTGGGTAGCCGGTTGATACAAGTCTGGTGTTTTTGAACGAGTAACGCCTGACCAAGAATAGCGATCAAATGAGAAAATACCCTTTATTTTCAGTCCAGGAGTAATAAATTTCAAATCTTGCTCTAATGCGAACAACGATTCGATTTTACTTTGAGAGGTTGTTGCATATCCTTTTTGAGTAACCTGTACGTACGGATTCACTCGTTGATTGACTACTGGAAAATAGATATTATCATCTTCTTTATAATAGGCCGGATGTATGAATGGAGGGGTCTCGAATGCTCCCGAAAATGCATCATCGGAAGATATTGCCATTTTATTCATCTCCTGTAAATAGCCACCGACACTGACTGTCAATTGCGTTGTTTTTGTGATATTGATGTCTACATTCGAGCGTAAGTTGAATTTGTTTAGATGTGTTCCACTGTTCCAACTTTGACTCTTGTCGCGTTCGAAAATACCTTGTTCGCCATAATATGATCCGACCACTGCATAGCGTAAAATGTCAGAACCTCCGTTGACAGTAATATCTGCACGTTGATTCATGGCAAAATCTTTCGTAATCAGATCCATCCAATTTACATCCGGGTATAAATCCGGATCAGTTCGATTTATGTAGTGATCAATGGTTTCTTGCGAATAGGGAGATTGCTGTTGACCGTTATCTTTTGCTATTTCATTCAGTAATGTCAGATACTCTGCTGAACCGATGTATTGGGGTAATTTTGTTGGTTGAGTAAAACTTTGTTCGAAATGGACATTGACTGTAGGTTTTCCTAATTTCCCACGTTTAGTTTGCACCAAAATAACACCGTTTGCTCCACGTACACCATAAACGGCTGAAGCAGATGCATCTTTTAACACAGAGAATGATTCGATTTCAGCAGGGTTCAAGTCATCGAGTGTTCGTTCGATGCCGTCGACTAATACTAAAGGACTGGTTCCTGCTCCTTGGAAAGATGAAATACCTCGTATCCAGAAATTGGAACCGTCCGCTCCCGGTTCTCCTGATCGTTGCACGGCAATTACACCTGCCACATTTCCCGCCAAGTTGTTACTTAAGGCACGTGTTGTCCCTTGGCTTAATACCTGAGGCTCGATTGTTGTAATCGAACCTACTATCGATGCACGTTTTTGAGAGCCATAGCCGACTACTACCACTTCATTCAAGCCTGTCGAAATTTCGTGCATGTTCAAGTTTATGTTGATTTGGTTACCAACAACAATTTCCTGCTCTTCAAATCCAATGTAAGTGAATACTAGTATAGAACTTCGACTTGGAACTTCTAAAAAATAGTTGCCATCTATATCTGTTGTTGTACCTATCGTTTGTCCTTTTATTACAATATTCACTCCAGAAAGTGGTTCTCCCTGGGAATCTCGTACTGTACCATTTATATGGATCCCTTCTTCTGTGAGTTTTTTAACAGTAGGGATTATTTCCTTTTCATGTCTATCTGACCATTTGCCATTGGCATGAAGATAATTTGTACCTGATAGCAATGCACACACGATACATGTTAATTGCAATTTTTGATTTAATTCATTTTTGATCATGTTTTTTACGGAATTATAGATTTTACGTTAACTGTTGTTACTTTTAACTGTGTTCTTTTTTTGTTTTTATCCCATAGGCTATTTTTTATTGATTATGAATTTCTACTTTAAGCATATTATTTAACTAATTATCTAAATGATGTCTCCATAGTCCTTGAGGAACTATGGAACTTATATATAGAAAGAATCTTATTATTCAATGTCTTAAATGTATGAGGAGTGGAAATTGTTATCATTACAATGTCTTTTTTGACATAGGAGAAAATTATTTTATTCCTATTGTTTTAAATGTTGAATTTATTTTGTAAAAAAAGTTGCTCATGTTAAATGGATTGTTTACGTTTGCAAAAACGTAGTATTTAATATACTCTATTATTAAGTTTTTTTTCTGAAAGCTTTTTGTTATTATGGTGGAATTCCATAGTTCCTCAAGAACTATAGTTTGTTTATTATAGTGAGATGCAACGTTCTTTTTTGTATTAAAACCACGTATGTTGCCGGATCACCACATGGTCGGTTGTGCAGATATTTGGGTCTGTACGTCTCTTACCTCCCGAGTTTCGAGAGGCTGTTCAAGTTGTTTTTAACATTCAATACCTATTTTGCATATATCTGTGTGCGCTCGGTATTTAAAAGATACGCATTCTCTTGTGGCAAAAGCGAATGGTAGGAAAATAAAAAGCCCCGCTATTCCTAAGAATAACGAGGCCTTTTGGAAGCGAGCGGAAGACGGGACTCGAACCCGCGACCCTAACCTTGGCAAGGTTATGCTCTACCAACTGAGCTACTTCCGCAAAATATGTTTGCTCAAACTTGTGTACTCGAAGCGGGACTTGAACCCGCACAGCCGCAATGGCCAAAGGATTTTAAGTCTGTATGCTTTGAGTATATCTAAGCCTCATTCTTGTTTTGTAATTATCTTATAATTAATGCTTTATCTATAAAGCTGTTTCTTTTTATTTTTCGTTTTTGTTCTCTGGTTTACATTTTGGTTTACACACTGTTGTAGATCAGAATTGATTAATAAATAAGTTAATTTTCTCGATTTAAATATTATACCATATAAAGGAATAAGATACGTTTTTGAATTTCACCATTTGATAAATTCAAACTCGTATCTTGTTCCAATGTAAAAATTTTAATCTTCCCAATATTCTATGCTTGCAGTAAAGGCTTCTTCACTCTCTGTGCTGGAAATAGGCATACCATTATCTAATTCAGTACAATATATTTTCTTCGGATATCCTTCTTCATCCAAATCATATTCATAATAAAGAGAATAACTACCACTTGTAATTGATGCTTCCAGATTTTTGGATGGATTCCCATATAATCCGCTGTAATATAAATAGAATGAATTATGTATAGCAATATCAAAATCACTATCGCCAAGAAAGGAATAGTCTAAAGTGTTGTATTCTCCAGAAAGCAATATTGATGAAATACCCACTTTGTTTGGGATACTCCCCGGTTCGATAAGGTAGGGAGCATCTCCTTTTGTATTGGTAATGGCTACCAAATTACCATCTTCATATTGATAGGAAAAAAAGTCATCTTTGATTTTCAGATGACCACTTCCCCAATATTCAAAAATATCGTTCCAACCTTCCTTTTCATTGTAAATAAGTTTTCCAACGTATCCTGTTTCATTTATCTGAAGTATTTGTTTATATGACTGTCCATTGCAAGTGATTTCATTAATCACACCTTTGTCTTTATAAGTCAATGTGGTAACGAAATCATATTTGAATAAATCAAACCATCCGTCATTTTCAATATGAGATTCAATTCGAGTAATACGTCCTTGTTCATCATAAGTTACTTTATCTTCAGTGAAAAGTCCTGAAGGTCGGTCTATTTTTAACGTCTTAATACGTTTATTTTTTGTCTCTGGTTTTTCAGGATCTTCTGGTTCTTCAGGTTCACTTGGCTTTTCTGGTTGTTCAGGTTTAATATCATCTTCCGGTTTAATATCTAATGGATCATTTCCACCACAACTCAGTAAGAAACATAATGCGATCAGCATAAAAGGTAATTTTCTAATCATATCAAATAAACTTTACCTTTCCTGTCCCCTTTGGAAAGATTAATAAATAAAAAAGGTGTGGGAACTGTATTTGCTTTATCTTATTGACGGGCTTCTCGCATTGCCTGTAGTATAGATAAAGCAACAGCAACCCACACCAGTTTTGTATATAATTTATCCTCACAGATAAGTATATATCAAATGATGCGGGTGCTATTGCTATCATCTTCATACTACTTTCAAATTTTGCGAGAATTTGTCAATAGAAGATAATTTCAATAACACCTTTCGTTAAACGTATGTCCTTCTATAGAGGTTCAACGCTATGAACTTGTAGAATTGCCACAAAGTTACGAAAAGTGTTTTATGTGTCAATGATTTAAGTTGAAATATTAACCATCTAAAAGGAAAGACTGTCATAAGTCTGCAATATTTCTTCCTGTCTCAATCCCAAATACCTTTTTGTGATCGCCACACTGGAATGATTAAACAACTCCATCAACTTGACTAAAGCCAGTTCTGCGTTTTCTGCATTTTGGTTGTACACCTGCCTGCCAAATGTTTTTCGTAGGCTATGACAACTAAAATGTTGAACTTTCAGTTTGTATTTGGCTTTGATCTCTTTTAAGATCACATTGATTCTTTGTACTGAGTATGTTGTCCCCTTCTGGCTTACCAGTATAGGCGAATTAATCCCTATTGGCTGAATGTGATCGTAGCATTCTGCAATATGTCTTTTCAGTTGAGGATTAATCCTGATTGTACGGTTTTTCTTTGTTTTCTTTTCCTGCAAAGTAAACTCATCCACATTCAGAATATCTTTCCAACGTAATGACAATATATCAGAGATACGCAATCCCCAGAAACAACCTATCGCAATCAGCAAGGACATTTTATAATCTCCGTCCCTGCTTAATCTTCTGACCAGATTTGACATTTCATCCCATCTCAGATAATCCGCTGTTGTTGTGCTGTATTTCAAACTCATAATATTCAGTTTTAATTGATTACAAATAAAAGTGATTGTTTTTTGTGTCCTCTCTTCTTCTTTGAATGGTAACTTGCTGAAAATCAAAAGAACATTCACTTTCAACAGAAGTGAACATTCTTTTTTGATTCTCATTGTTCCTTTACCGCCTTATATAAGAAGGTAAAAAGAAGGATAAACGGAATGATCGGATAGATTAACAACACTATCAAGTACACAATGGCGGCAATTAAGATATAAAGTATTATTTCCATATCTCACAATCTTAAATCCGTCCGTTTTCAGAATAACTGTAATAAGTCTCATCCGTTATGATAAGATGATCCAGAAGGTTGATACCAATCAATTTGGCAATCTCTTTTACTCTTTTTGTCACTTGATCGTCTTGCATACTTGGTTGTATGTTCCCAGACGGATGATTGTGTGCCAATATGATGGCAGAAGCATTACCCAATATTGCAGCCTGCATAATAATGCGTATATCCGCAGAGGTTTCATTCAATCCACCTTCTGAAATATGGCAAACGCCTAATACCTTGTTGGCTCTATTCATTAAAATGACTTTGAAAAACTCTTTGTACTGTATTGTTTCAGAATCAAATACAGACAAAAGGATTTTATAAGCATTTTCAGCGGATAAGATTTTCTCTCTTTCAGAGGCTTTAATCTTTGACTTGTAAGTGAGTTTCACTTCACATACCTTGTACTGACTTTCCATAATGATATAAATTTGATTTTTGTTGATAATTCCTGTGTATTGGCTTGGTTTTAATCCTTCGTAGTGTTGAGGGTTACACCATATAAAAGAGAAGAGGAGTAAATACCGCAGTCTGTTGTTAAATCTCTATCCGTTAAAAATCTCTTTCCCTTGTTTCCAAGGTTCGATAGGCATTTATCCGTTTTCGAAAAAGAGATTCAGAGGTAAATCGCTTGCATATTTTTCACTTCTCTATCACCTACTGAGGGGGGACTTTAAGATAAGTGCGGTTAAGCTCTCGTTTCATACATGAGAATTTGATCCATAGTGCTTTTTCAAAGTTGAGGTATGCTTTATCTCTGTAATTTGGTTTGAAGATGATTTATTTTTTCTTGATTCTCAGAATGAGTAACTTTGTTATGATTCAGAAGGAGATTCTTCACCGATTAAATTCGGCTCATATATAAATTGTGTGTAATGGGTGCTTTGAGAAATCAAGGCATCCATTTTGTGTTTGTATACAATAAAACCATTTAAAGAAGAACACTCCGAATTGGGACGATATTTCAACTTTAAATGGTTTAAGTATGAGAAACAAGATTGCCCTATTGATTCTCCAAAAGGACTTTGATGGCTTTAATGCTTCTTTGACGTTTCAAAGTGGGTATTCCTAATTTTACGATTGCTTCTCGTAGAAACGGGTATCTGGATTCAATCTCATCAATTTCTCCAAATAAAAGATTTTTTTCTTTCAATTCGATATACCGTTTTAAACATTCCCTGAATGTGGGGGTACATATGGCTTTATCAATATAATCAGCAGATACGGTTTCCCATTTTACGGCATTTGCTTTCATACCACTGCGCTCATATTCTTTTTTCAAGGCATAACCAGATTTATAAATACAGTACATGATTTTATGATTATATAATTGTATTTTTATCAGCATGTCGTTGACTGTGAACGAATCTGTTTTTTTGTCATATTTGATATACGAAGCGGATTTTTCTATTTCTTTTCGTTGTTGCTCTTTTGCTCCTTTTGATAAGTGAGCATATATTTGAACTCTCTCCTTTGCATATTGTAATTGTCTTTCCAAATCTCTCTCCATTTGTTTGTAAGTATCATAAGTATCAATCGAACGTGTATTAAAGATGTGTACCAGTTTGTTTCTAAAAGGATTCTCTTTGGTTCGTATTCTTCCTGCGATTTGCGGAATATCCATTTCAATGCTTAATAAGGTGTGAGTACTGTATGAGTTACTGACGATAAAGCATAAACCTGTTTTAGAGAAATAATCCACACCTTCAAAAGATTTGGAAGTGATAAAATTAAACTTCTTCGATTGGTCTGTAGAACTGGAAATATGATAATCCGTTCCCAATGTCTTTTCGTTTGTCCCATTTTTGGCACATATAATCCTGCAATCATCATCTTTCAATTCAGCCTGTGTCAATATTTTTTTGATTTCCGTTACGCTATTGACAAAGAAGTAGGCTTCTTTCGATTTTTGACCGTCCACCTCAATAAAGCCATTTTCTTGATATGCTTTAATGATTTTCGTAACAATCATATATGGCTTATTTGTGTGGTAGGGAAGAACCTGTATTGTTTCAACATCTTTCCAATCAACTTCTTTGTATTCTATATCCTCAAATTCAACGGGTTGAAAATCTTCTGGAATGGGAGTCGCAGACATGAAACAAAAGGATTTGAAGTCTCTAAAATGCTCCAATACTCCATTTATCGCCTTATCCCTAAATAAATATGATTTTAAGAAATGGTGATATTCGTCCACCAATAAATGGAAGTCTTTGGGATTGATAAGCTCAATTAACTTTGGTATCTTGTTATAAGTACAAATGATCTTCTTTGTTCCTTCTCCTTTGAGATATTCTTTCAGTTTGTCTTTGAGTGCTTTCGTAAAATTACCATATAAACCGAATAAATTCCTGACAGGGCTTAATCCTGCCTTTTTGCTTTGCGCACTCCATTTATCCGATTGTTCAATAGGGTAGCATTTATTCTCTATGATTTCAGTTGTAGGAACTGCTATCACATAATTTTCAGCATTCTTTATTGCGATTGTCGTTGCCCCACAGCCTGTTTTGACTTTATTGAAAATACAATCATGTGGTAGATCATTCATTACCAGAAAGCCGTCCTGTGTCTCAAAATCCATCTTCATATCGTTATATTGTTGTCCATTTTAAAAACTTGTCCTCTGATACAAATTTACAGACTTAATGAATATCTGAACTCAAAAACTTGGTAGTTTTGAGGTAGGAGTAATATGCAGAAGTGGCAAGCTATAAGGAATTAAACTTCAAATATATATAAAGTGTCATTTTTTAATTGAAGGGAAGTTAAACCATTTAAAAGAGAAACTGCCAATTTAATTTAGTGATTCTTCCTTTAAATGGTTTTACTCTTGAAAGGAGACAGGGGTTATCTGTTACTTAAACCCCTGTTCGGTACTTGTTTGTCAGGCAACATCTTTTAAAAGAGCGATAAAGTCGTCACCTTCTTTTACATTCTTGATCTTGGCCATTGAATCAGTCTGTCTTCCGATCTCTTTCAGGGCACCAAAGGCTTTGTCCTCATTTGTAGAGATAGCGAATGAGTTGAATCCTTCAATGTAGTAACGTTTTGTAATTATTTCAACACTCATTCCGGCGGCTTTGCATAATATAATGAACTTATCCCCACGTTCTTTGTTAAATATTGCGCCTTTGGGTAATTTGATCTCTTCACCTTTTAATGCCTTATTCAGAAGAGAGGCGTTTAATTTCTTTCCCAAATAGATTAAGGCTGCGGTTGAGGGATTGAAGCCTTCCCCGATCTTTTCAGAGATTGTTTTGATTGCTTCGTTTTCGGTGGTTAATCCTGCAACGGCAAATTTATCCTTATTATCCCAACTTTTTGCTGCTTCATTAATATCAGTCAAATATTCCCCAATATTTTCTTTATTGCGGATATAAACGTTAGGAATTTCAACTTCTTCACCTGCTGCTGCCAATTTGGCGAATGCAGTACCTCTATGCTGTCCGTCAAGAATTACATAATAATCTGTAGCTGTTGTTTTATCGATTGTTTTTCCATTGATATCAATAACTGTGTATTCTTTTTCAAGGATTTTTTCTGCTTCTGCCACAATGATAGGATATGCTTCTTCGTATTTGTTTTGAGTGATGATATAAATGTATTTGTCAACTCGCTTTGTGTCAATAGGTCTGTTGTGTTTTACAAATGCAATTTTTTTGGATTCTTTTATTGTCTCGCCATCTTTTACGACATTGAATGTTACAAAGCCTGTTGTTGCTGTTGATTGAATTGCTTTTTCAGTAGGAGTGTTTAAGGCTGCCTCAAGTTTCTTTTTTGCGGCTTTAACTGCTTCTTTCTGTGCTTCGATAACAGAAGAGGCTGCGCCTCTTTTTTCCAACTGGTTCAATACGCTTTCTTCTCTTTTTACTTCTGCTTGAATTTCTTTTACTGTCTTCATTTTTTTATTTTTTAATTGTTAAACTTTAAAATCGCAATCGTGAACTTGAGGCCTCTCGTTGTTGATTACACTGCAAAGGTGCGGGTATTTTGTAGGGTGGGGTAGGAACAAAAAAAGGGGACAAATTTGTTCCCCTTAGTCAGTATGTGAAAGTTCCGTTTGGCAGTTGGTAGTCTTTGTATCTCTTTATCAGCGTTTTCAAGTAGTCAGGATCGGTTGATATGCTTTCATTTTGGATAATTCCAGTGAAGAAAATTAAATCGCCAATCAGTTGCTTTTCTCTCTTAGATGGTGAATCTTTTATCTTCCGTTTGGAAATGATGGACTGATAAGAGTTGAAGAAAGTGATAAAATGAAGGTAGAAGGCATAAGCCAATACGGAAGTGGACTCAGAGGTTTCAGACTTCATATAGGATTTTATGTTTTGCCAGTTCCAATCGTCAGAGGTGTCAACATCTTCTTTAAGCCTTGAACATATACGAAGTATGGTAGGACAATCCTCAATGGTATATTTCTTCTTTCCAATGCAGAATGTGATCTTTGTCTCTTCTTTGAAAGTGGGAGATTGCAACGGGTGAAGTTCTGTATTTTCCGTTATTTTGTCAATGATGGTTTGTAAGGTTGTTAATGAGGATATATGTTTGATCCCATCCGTGCATTGATTATAAGAAAAATCATATACGAATAATAGCAAATGCCAGAATTTCTCAATGTCCAGTTCAAAGAAAGTTAGTGTCTCTCCAAATTCTTCACGGGATAAAAATTCATTCAGTCTTGCTTTCAATTTATCCAACTTCTTCAATCCGCTTTTGGTTGCAGAAGTATTGTAACGTGAGATATACCGCTCCAATAATGGCGATCCGTAGAAATCCTCAAAAGGTTCGATTAATGTCGCCAAATGAAAGACATACTCCAATGCAGGAAGTTGATCGTCATGGGGTAATTTGTCTGGAAGTGTAAACATGAGATTCTTCTTTTAAATGGTGATTGTGCAAAGATAAAGGATAAAAAGAATCCCGTCCCCATTTCTGGAAACAGGATTCTTGGGTTTAGAGTAGGTTTTTCATTGCGTCTTCCATCTGGTCATTACCGAAGCTGTCCAGATAGATTTGGGTTACTCTCTCTGAACTGTGTCCCAAAGCCTCACAGATTAAAGAGGTATTGACACCTGATCTCTTTAAGACTGTCGCAAAACTGTGTCTTGCAACGTATGTTGTCAAATTGATAGGTATGTTTAACTCTTTTCCAATCTCTTTCAGATATTTGTTTATATCTGCAATTACATCATGTATTCGGTATCTTTTTTGAAGTTCTGAAACATGAGTGTCAAATAGGATTGGAAAAATGTATTTGCGATTTTTGTTCTGATAATATTGAATAATCCGTATAGCCTTCTCTTGTAAAGGTAACTTGATTAGTTTTTTTGTCTTTTTGCGGAAATAGACTAAACGATTGTCAATGATATTATCAGATGTAAGGAGTGCCATATCCATAAAGTTTATACCACCCATTAGATAAGAGAAAGTGAATAAATCAAGAGCCAGACGTTTATAAAACTTTTTGGATGAAATTTCATAATTGATAATTCTATGAATTTCTTCTTTTGTAATAGAACGTTTGGCTGTTTCTTGGTGTAGTTTAGAAACTTTGTAACTTCGAAATGGATAGTCTTCAGAGTTGACTATTTTCTTTTCAATAGCTAAATTGTAGACAACTCGCAGGGTTCTGAAACGTATGCCAATTGTATTTTCAGCCAGTTTTTTGTTGCGTTGCCATATCTCGTATCGCTTTAGCCAATTGTTAGTTATGTCAGAAAAATAAAGATTGGTGCCGTGAGTAAACTCTATTAGTGAATTTAGAACTTGTTTGACGGATAAAGAATATCCTATACGGTTTTCTTGTTTTAGTTGTTCTATGTACTCTGAGAAAAGTTCTTGTACTGTTAGGTATTTTTTTACTTTCTCATTCCCTAATATAGATGTCGCTGAATATTCTTTATTTTCCGCTTCTAACCTTGCGATTTTATCCATTACTTCTTTAGTCTTTTTTAGAATCAATTGCTCGATTTGTATTCTATTAGGGCAATTGGGCTTAGGTTTACCTTTCTCAAAGTCCCAAAATTTAGCTTGAATAGATATTCCCAGACTGGAATATTTCCTTTTTCGATTCTGGTTTACACAAATCATGATTGGGTGTTCTCCATTAGATAGTGTTTTTGATGTGTAACACAGCACATTAAGACTTGTTTTCATCTCTGTTTTCGGTTTACATCTGGTTTACACAGCGGTTTACACAAATGAGTAAAAACAGCGAATTTTAACGATAAAAAGAATTTTTGTTTGTTGGAATAATCACAAATCAGATAAGACGGTTAGAGTAGTACAAATATCTTTTTCATGCTTAATGATGAAATGTAGATTTATCCGTATTCTCTTATTTGGTAGTTTGAGAATTGCTTCTTCTTTATGAGTGACTGTGGTCGCAACTGATTGATACATAAAGTAAAAAGCCCCGCTATTCCTAAGAATAACGAGGCCTTTTGGAAGCGAGCGGAAGACGGGACTCGAACCCGCGACCCTAACCTTGGCAAGGTTATGCTCTACCAACTGAGCTACTTCCGCAAAATATGTTTGCTCAAACTTGTGTACTCGAAGCGGGACTTGAACCCGCACAGCCGCAATGGCCAAAGGATTTTAAGTCCTTCGTGTCTACCGATTCCACCATTCGAGCATCCCTTTCTCTTAAGAGATGAGCGGAAGACGGGACTCGAACCCGCGACCCTAACCTTGGCAAGGTTATGCTCTACCAACTGAGCTACTTCCGCAAAATATGTTTGCTCAAACTTGTGTACTCGAAGCGGGACTTGAACCCGCACAGCCGCAATGGCCAAAGGATTTTAAGTCCTTCGTGTCTACCGATTCCACCATTCGAGCATCCCTTTCTCTTAAGAGATGAGCGGAAGACGGGACTCGAACCCGCGACCCTAACCTTGGCAAGGTTATGCTCTACCAACTGAGCTACTTCCGCATTGTTGCATTGTTTTCGTTTGCGAGTGCAAAGGTAGATGAAATTTTTGTTTCTGCAAATATTTAGAATAAAAAAATGCAGGGCAACGCATTTTTTTAGTTTCTCACAACCCATTCCTGTCTGTCGGACGATACTGGAGTCATGTAATATTTTCTTAATGGAAATTGCGATACGCCCTTTGTCGGTGCTCCGGTCCCATAGCCGATATCATATTCAGTTCCGCATTCCGGGCAAATTGCTTTTCCTGCATTGTCGGCTTCTATGATGATATTCTTTTTGGCTTCGTGGGGACAGCACAGATCAAATGCATAGTAGGTCGCATTTCCGTAATTGTCGATTCCGCATACAACCAAAACACCGGAAAAGCCCGTCTTTTCTCCGGCAGTACGGGCTTTAGTGATGGATTTGTGATTGTATATGCCTACCAGATCTTTGTCGCCGAAGCGCAGGTCTATTTCCAAATAGACCGGTGCATAAGGAATGTCCGATTCTTCGAATTTGGAACACGAACAAACTAATGATATAAGTAAGCAAAATAAAAACCGTTTCATCGTTTATTAGGATAACAGCTGTTGCTCAGCCTCGTTTACTCTATTAAACGCGAAACCGTCCATGATATTTTGCATCAAGGCGGAAATCTGGTCATTGCATAAATTTCCGATACTTCCTTCGTGCGTATGGTGAACTTTCTTGACAGGGACGAATTTACCAGCTTCGATGTTTAATCCTACCTGCTTGTAAGCGTCACGGAAAGGCATACCTTTCAAAACGAGGCGGTTTACCTCTTCCACACTAAAGAGGAGTGCATATTTGTCATCGTCTAAGATCTGCTCGTTCACCTTTACTTCCCGCATCATGTGCGTAACCATGCGAAGGCAATCCTTCAACTCGTCGAAAGAGGGAAGGAATACTTCCTTTATGATCTGCAGGTCGCGGAAATAACCTGATGGAAGGTTGTTGCTGATCAGTGTGATCTGCTGGGGCAATCCTTGCAGCTTGTTGCATTTGGCACGCGTCAGCTCGAATACGTCCGGATTCTTTTTATGCGGCATGATACTGGATCCTGTTGTGAACTGGTCCGGCAACTTGATGAAACCGAAGTTCTGGCTGTTGAACATACAAGCATCGAAAGCTAGTTTGGAAAGGGTTGCCGCAATGCCGGCCATGGCAAAAGCTACGGTACGTTCCATTTTGCCACGTCCCATCTGGGCGTAAACGACATTATAATCGAGCGAGTCGAAGCCGAGCAGATCTGTTGTCATCTGGCGTCTCAGCGGGAAAGAAGAGCCATATCCGGCCGCAGAGCCCAACGGGTTGCGGTTGCAAACTTTATAAGCAGCCTGCATCATCTGCAAATCATCGGTCAGGCTTTCGGCATAGGCGCCGAACCAAAGTCCGAATGATGACGGCATGGCAATCTGTAAATGTGTATATCCGGGAAGCAGCACGTCCTTATAACGGTTACTCTGCGAGATCAACACCTCGAACAGGTCGGATACCAACTCTACGATTTCCTGAATCTGTGCGCGGGTGAACAGCTTCAGATCCAGCAGCACTTGGTCGTTACGTGAACGTCCGCTGTGTATCTTTTTTCCTGTGTCACCCAGGCTGCGTGTCAGCATCAGTTCCACCTGCGAGTGGACGTCTTCCACGCCCTCTTCAATTACAAACCGGCCACAGTCGGCAACGGCATAGATATTTTTCAGTTCGGCAAGCAAGATCGTCAGTTCCTCTTTGGTAAGCAGCCCGATGCTTTCCAGCATGGTGATGTGAGCCATCGAGCCGAGCACGTCGTACTTGGCGAGATAGAGATCCATCTCACGGTCTTTGCCTACCGTAAAGGTATCCACTTCCTGGTCTACCTGAACATTCTTTTCCCAAAGTTTCTGAGCCATCAAAAAAACATTTAATAAGGCAGGGATGCCAACATGGTCGATATTTTATCGATCGCATCCTGCAATGGTTTTGATACCATTGGTTTGATAAACGGATTCAGTTCGGCGCGGACGGTTATTTTCATCCGTGTGTCGTTCTCTTCTACCTGTTTTAGCTGAATCCAAAGGAACAGGGGAACAGGCGAGTTCGTGGTCGTGAATTTGATCGTCTTGTTCGGTTCACGTTCCACGATCTGGAAGGTTATCTTGCCTACCGGTGCGACGGAAAAACTGCAAGAGTCTTTATCGAACTCGAAATCTTGAATCTTATCTTGAGGTATGCGGTCCTGCACCTTTCCTAAGTTGGATAGGTCGGACAGCATATTAAAAATACGATCCTCGTTAAAGGGGATCGTTTTCACTTCGCTAACAAATTCAGTCATTTTCACTTACTTTGTTTCGGGATTCCAGTTTGCCGGATCTTTGCGCCATTCCTGAAGGACTGCGATTTCGGATTCGTCAATGTAATCTGTACGCAATGCTTCTTCCAGCACGGCATCATAGTTACTTAGAGTCGTCAATGTAACTTTTGCCTCTTTGAAAGCCTCTACTGCAACAGGGAAACCATACGTGAAAATGGCAACCATACCGGCAACGTCACAACCGAAATTACGGACAGCCTGTACGGCTTTCAAACTACTACCACCTGTAGAAACCAAATCTTCTACAATCACTACTTTTGAACCCGGTTTCAGTTCGCCTTCAATCAGGTTTTCCAATCCATGATCTTTAGGAGTTGAACGGATGTACACGAACGGCAGACCCAGTAGGTCGGCAACTAATGCACCCTGGGCGATTGCTCCGGTTGCAACACCAGCAATAGCATCGGCATTTTCATACTTTTCGCTGATTGTGCGAGCCAGCTCCAGTTTAATGAAACTTCTGATTTCCGGATAGGAAAGTGTCTTTCTGTTGTCGTTGTAGATTGGTGATTTCCAACCGGATGCCCATGTGAAAGGATTGGCCGGCTGCAATTTGACCGCCTTAATCTTTAATAATCTCTCTGCTACTAATCTTTCCAGTGTTTTCATACAACCTAATAAAAATGTTTATATCAGTCTGCAAAGGTAGACAAAGGGAATGAGATAACCTTGTAGTTCTTCAAAAAAATAAGCTATACATATTGTATAGCAGGTTTAAGGAGAGTTTATGCCACAGCTATGCCTAAAATACTGATCCGGATGCCGGATATGGCTTTCATGGCTTCTGCACAGGCGTTCATGGTGGAACCGGTCGTAATAACATCGTCCACCAGTAGAATGTGTTTGTTTTTCAACGTGTCGGTGTTCTCTACACGGAAGATGTCCTCTACATTTTCCGATCGTTCGAATATCTGCTTGCGGGTTTGGCTTTCGGTCTTTTTTATGCGGGACAAGGATGAGATGTCGACCGCGATTCCAGTGGCGGAACGGATGCCGTATGCGATCCATTCCGACTGGTTATAACCTCTTTGCCTCATTCTTTTCGGGTGGAGCGGGACCGGCAAAAGGAGATCGACGGTGTCGAACAGCCCTGTCTCCCGGTAGGTGGTAGCAGCCATGTGTCCCAGTTCGTATCCGAGTTTTTTGTTTCCATGATATTTTAAGGAATGGATCAGCTTTTGCCCGCTTCCCCCTTTCGTGAAGTGGAGCAGAGCGGTGGCGGCGACGAAAGATGTTTTTCCCTGTAAAAGCAGACAGACCGGATTCGTCTCCATATCCGTAAAATGCGTGTAGGGCAAATGATTCGAACAATGCAGGCAAATATGCTCTTCCCCTTCCATCAAAGACCTCTGGCAAAGCAGGCAGAGGCGAGGATAGAAAAGGTTGAGGAGGTCATTCAAAATCATCCTCGTAGTCATTCCCGTTGAACAGTTGTTTCAGGCAGCGGCTTGTTTCCCTTGTTTCGAAACCGCGTCCGGCGGCGAAGCGGAGCAGTTTGGCGTAAACCTCCCGATCGTCCTTACCACGGGTTACTTTCTTTTTGCTTTTCAGGAGAGAAAGGAGGATGGAGCGATATTCTTGTTCGTCGATACCTTCCAGTGCTTCCGAGCGGATACTGGATGGAATGCCTTTCCGCTGCATCTCGTAGTTGATCTTGACACGTCCCCATTTGTTGAAGCGTAATTTGTCGTTTACGAAATAGCGTGCAAAACGGCTTTCGTCGATGAAACGTTCTTGTAGCAGGCGGGAGACGATCCGGTCGCTTTCTTCCCCGGCCAATCCCGCCGCTTTGATTTTCTTTTCGACATCCTGGATGCAGCGTTCGCTGGCAGAACAGTAGGCGGCTGCCCGGTGAAGCATTTCAGATTCACTGATTTGTTTCATTTGCGTGCTTTTATGATCCGGTCCCTGCCGGACAGGTCTTGGATCAATTCGATATTCTTGTAGCCTTCTTCCTCCAGCATCTCAACAACCATATTGCCGCATGCCGCATTGATTTCGAAGTAGAGATGGCCGTTTCTTCTCAGTTTTTTCTTTCCGAAATGGGCAATATGCCAATAATAGAGCAGCGGGTCGTTGTCAGGGACGAAAAGAGCCAGGTGTGGTTCGTAGTCCAGCACGTTCCGCTCCATGTCTTTTTTTTCTTCCTCCTTGATGTAGGGCGGATTGCTGACGATGACGTCCAGAATGAACGGAATGTCCATTTCCGCTTTCTCCGGGTCTAGGATATCTGTCTGGATGAAAGTGACCGTTGTGTTGTTGCGTTTGGCATTCCGGCGGGCGGTCGCGAGCGCTTCCGCCGAAATGTCCGTCGCAATCACGCTTGCTTTTTTCAGATGCTTCCGGAGTGTGACGGCTATGCAGCCGCTTCCCGTTCCGATATCCAATATCTTGATCTTTTGGTCTGCATTGTCGAGGATGACCTGCTCGACCAGCTCTTCTGTTTCCGGACGCGGTATCAGGACGGACGGGTCTACTTCGAACTGAAGGCTGTAGAAATCGGCCGTTCCTAATATGTATTGGATAGGCTCCATCTGCTTCAAACGTTCGACTATGTCATGAATTCGGCTTTTTTCGCTTTCTGGCAGTTCTTTGTCTTTACAAAATAAAAAATGATGCGGCTGAATATTACAAACCCGCTCCATAATTAAACGAACTAGGCTGCTGACCTCGGAGGATGGGTATAGATCCCTCAATGATTCCTTAATGTATGCGATGGTTTCAGTCATATTTTGTTTTTGGGCAAAAGTAAGCATAAGATAAATTGCAACCAAACAAAGAAAGAATTTTCCGATATCGAAACAAAGGTTTCCAAACAGTGAAACAAAAATTTTTCTACGGTGAAAATATATTTTCCCGCTGGTTTTTCATAATCTTTGTACCTTTGTCCCGAGAACATCGCAAGGTATGTTTTGGGTTGCCCGAAACGATTCGAGTAACTCTAAACGCCTTGTCCTTGCAGGGAGCAGGATTATCCTCCAAAGTCGGATAATTCCAAAATCAACGATACCTTGTGGTGAATATAGGGTTACACATAATAAACTCTCTCTCTTCTCTTATACTGTTTATTCAAATGCGCAAGGAAAAACTGATAAAAATTGCTACCTTTGCACTCATTATCGGACTGCTAATGACCTGAGAAAGCAATTAAAACAACATATGAAACTCCTTCGTTGTCTTATAGGCTTTGGTCAGCCTCGCAGGGATAGCGAAGGAGTTTTCGCTTTAATATAAACCATGGCTGTACAAAGTGAAGCCGCACTTGAAAATGCTCTGATTCATGCTCTTGAACAAATGAGCTATGAATACGTGAAGATTGAAGAAGAAAGCAATCTTCGCGATAATTTCAAATGCCAGCTCGAAAAACATAATCGCAAACAACTTGCGGAAATAGGGCGTGAACATTTCACCGAATCGGAGTTTGAAAAGATTTTGCTTCATTTGGAGGGCGGCTCACGCTTTGAAAAATCCAAGAAACTGCGCGACCTCTATCCACTCGAAACCGAAAATGGGGAACGTGTGTGGGTGGAATTTCTCAATAAGAAACAATGGTGTCAGAATGAGTTTCAGGTATCAAACCAAATCACCATTGAGGGCAGGAAGAAATGCCGCTATGATGTGACGATATTGGTAAATGGTTTGCCGTTGGTGCAAATCGAATTAAAAAAGCGAGGGGTGGAACTGCGCCAAGCCTACGACCAAGTGCAACGCTACCATAAGACATCGTTTCATGGCTTGTTCGACTATATACAGGTTTTTGTTATTTCCAACGGTGTAAACACCCGCTATTTCGCCAACAACCCTAATCAAGGCTACAAGTTTACTTTCAATTGGACGGATAAGGATAACAACCCCTTCAACGACCTCAGTCTGTTTGCAGCAATGTTCTTCGATAAATGTACCCTTGGTAAGATGATTAGCAAATACATCGTGCTTCATGAGGGTGACAAATGTCTGATGGTGTTGCGCCCCTATCAGTTCTATGCCGTGGAGGAGATTTTGGATAAGGTGCAGAACTCTACCGACAATGGCTTCATTTGGCACACTACGGGAGCTGGCAAGACTCTTACTTCTTTTAAGGCGGCACAACTCGTTTCGGAGTTGGATGGCGTGGATAAGGTGATGTTTGTGGTGGACCGTCACGACCTTGACACGCAGACGCAATCGGAATATGAAGCGTTCGAACCCGGTGCAGTGGATAGCACGGACAACACCGATGAACTGACGAAGAAACTTTCAAGCGATTCGAAAATCATTATCACTACCATTCAGAAACTCAATGCAGCCGTTACGAAGCAATGGTACAGCAAGCGTTTGGATGAAGTGAGGAAGTCGCGCATCATCATGATTTTCGATGAGTGTCATCGTAGCCATTTCGGTGAGAGCCACAAAAATATTGTCAACTTCTTTACCAATACGCAAATATTCGGCTTCACGGGGACACCTATATTCAAGGAGAACTCTAAGAACGATCGTACTACCGAAGAAATCTTCGACAAGTGTCTGCACAAGTATCTGATTAAAGATGCCATTGCTGATGAGAATGTACTTGGCTTTTTGGTGGAATACTACCACGGCAACGAGGAGGTATCACCGGGACAGGAAAGCCGTATGCACGAGATTGCCAAATTCATTCTCAACAATTTCAGCAAATCCACCTTTGACGGTGAGTTTGACGCGCTATTTGCCGTGCAGAATGTGCCGATGCTCGTTCGTTACTATAAGATTTTCAAGGAACTGAATCCTAAAATCTCAATCGGTGCAATCTTCACCTATTCATCTAACCCTAACGAGGACGATGAACTGACGGGCATGAACAGCGGTTTTGTCAGCGAATCCGTGCCGGAGGCTGACGATATGCAGGAAATCATCAACGACTACAACCAAATGTTCGGTACGAATTTCTCCATCGAGAATTTCCGTGCTTACTACGATGATGTCAATCTGCGGTTGAAAAAGAAGAAAACCGACATGAAACCGCTCGACCTTTGTTTGGTCGTGGGTATGTTCCTCACGGGCTTCGATTCCAAGAAGCTGAACACGTTGTATGTGGATAAGAATTTGGAATACCACGGATTGTTGCAAGCGTTCTCACGTACCAACCGTGTATTCAACGAGCGCAAACGTTTTGGTAAGATTGTCTGTTTCCGCGACCTCAAGAGCAATGTGGACGAATCCATAAAACTGTTCAGCAACGGGGGTACGGGCACTATCATCCGCGAGGCTTTCGAGGTGGTGAAAAAGGAATATGCCGACATCGCCAAAGATTTCCTTGCCAAATATCCCGACACTGCGGCTGTCGATGCGTTGAAGACCGAACCCGAAAAGCGCGACTTCATTCTCGCTTTCCGTGAGTTGATAAAGAAACATGCGGAGATACAAATCTACGAGGACTATTCGGAGGATGACCCCGAATTGGGCATATCCGAACAACAGTACAACGACTTCCGAAGTAAGTACCTCGACATTCACGACACGTTCCTTGACAGCACTACCGTAGGCGGTACTTCCATTGAGGATAATTCCACCGAAGACGAAATAGGACTTGAAGACATCGACTTCTGTCTTGAACTGTTGCACAGCGACATTATCAATGTGGCTTATATCCTCGAGCTGATTGCAGAACTCAATCCGTTCAGTGAAAACTATGAGGAACAACGCCGCCATATCATCGACACAATGATTAAAGATGCCGAGCTGCGCAGCAAGTCGCAACTGATTGACGGCTTTATCCGCCAGAATGTAGATGAAGACAAGGAGGGCTTCGTGGAGCGCAAGAAGAAAGCGGATGGTTCTGTTGACCTCGAAGAACGGCTCAACCAATATATCCGTCAGGAAAAAGGCAAAGCCATTGACCGCCTTGCGGAAGATGAGCAGTTGCCTACCGAACTGCTGAACCGTTTCCTCTCGGAGTATGACTTCTCACAAAAAGTGCAACCCGAAATCATTCAAACAGCAGTCAAGGAGAAGCACCTCGGCTTGCTAAAGACGCGCAGAACCGTGAACCGTATTCTCGACCGTCTGCGCAATATTATCAGAACATTTTCTTGGGACTAAAAGATGGCGTATGAAAACAAATGACCCCGGCTATGTTTATATACTGACTAATCCCAGTTTTCGAGAGGATTGGGTGAAAATAGGTAAAAGTACTCGCCCCGTTGACATTCGTTCAAAGGAGTTGGACAATACCGCTGTGCCGTTGCCTTTTGAAATCTTTGCCACGATGAAGACTTCTAAATTCAATGAGGTTGAAAGACTTGTGCATAAGACAATAGACCGATTGACAGACTTGCGTATTCGGCAAAATAGGGAATTCTTTAATGTTGACCCCAAAGTGGCTCTTGATATTTTCAGAGACATCGCTTTGACAATTGACGATGCGGTCATAACTGAATATGAGGACAATAAACCTATTATAGCGCACCCCGAAAAGAAAGAAAAGAAATCAGAATTTTCTCGACCGAAAAAACGGGAGCGATTCAAATTCAGCATGGTACATATCAAGATAGGTGAATATATTACTTTTATCCCTACCAATCTGAAAGTGAAAGTTGCAAGTGATGATTCCATCGAATATGACGGACGAATTTACAAATTGTCTCCTTTTGTCGGTACGTTTCTTCCGGAAGAAAAGAGAACACCTTCAAATGCCTATCAGGGGAGCAAGTATTTCTCGTACAACGGAAAAATATTAGATGACTTAAGGACAGCCTTTGAAAAAGAAGCTGATAATGAAATAAACATTGTAGAAAACAAAACTGTTTAAGAACATGAGTGAAGAACTCCAACAAAAACTCCGCGCCCAGCTTTGGGAGGTTGCCAACAACCTGCGCGGCAATATGTCAGCCAACGAATTTATGTACTTCTCGTTGGGCTTTATCTTTTATAAGTACCTTTCTGAAAAAATAGAGAACTATGCCGACCGTGCGCTTGAAGATGACGAAATCACTTTCAAACAGTTGTGGCAGTCAGGCGAAGAAGATGCCCTTGAACTTCAAGAGGAAGTCAAGAAGCAGTGTTTGGAAAATATCGGTTATTTTGTAGAGCCGCAATATCTCTTCACCTCTATCATTGACGCAATTAAGCGCAAGGAGAATATTATTCCCTCTCTCGAACGTTCGCTGAAGCGCATTGAGGACAGCACGCTCGGACAAGAGAGTGAGGACGATTTTGGAGGTTTGTTTTCAGACATAGACCTTGCTTCGCCCAAGCTCGGCAAAACTACCGATGACAAGAATACGCTCATATCCAATGTACTGATTGCTTTGAACGGCATTGACTTCGGAGCGGACGAAGCTACGCAGATAGATATTCTCGGCGATGCTTATGAATATATGATTTCTCAGTTTGCCGCTGGAGCGGGCAAGAAAGCCGGAGAATTTTATACACCGCAAGAAGTGAGCCAGATTCTTGCCGAGATAGTGACTATCGGACATACTCGCTTACGCAATGTATATGACCCTACTTGCGGTTCGGGTTCACTGCTTATTCGTGCAGCTCATACGGGACGGGCATACGAGATATTCGGGCAGGAGAAAAACCCCACTACTTACAACTTGTGCCGTATGAATATGTTGCTGCATGGTATCAAGTTCAGTAATTTCCAAATAGAGAATGGCGACACCTTAGAGGCGGACGCTTTCGGTGACACCCAGTTCGATGCCGTGGTTGCCAATCCTCCTTTCTCCGCAGAGTGGAGTGCCGCCGACAAGTTCAACAATGATGACCGTTTCAGCCGTGTCGGTCGCCTTGCTCCGCGCAAGACAGCTGACTATGCCTTTATACTGCACATGCTCTATCATCTTGTGGATGGTGGTACAATGGCTTGCGTTGTACCGCATGGTGTATTGTTCCGTGGTAATGCCGAGGGCGTTATCCGCCGTTTCCTTATCGAGAAGAAGAACTGCATTGACGCAATTATCGGCTTGCCGGCCAATATCTTCTACGGCACTTCCATTCCTACTTGTATTCTCGTGATGAAGAAATGCCGCAAGGAGGACGATAATATTTTGTTTATTGACGCAAGCAAGGAGTTTGAAAAGGTCAAGACCCAAAACAAACTACGCAAGGAGCATATCGACAAGATTGTAGATACTTACCGTAATCGCACCGAGATAGAAAAGTACAGCCACCTCGCCACCTTGCAGGAAGTAGCCGATAACGACTACAATTTGAACATTCCCCGTTATGTGGATACCTTTGAAGAGGAAGAGCCTATCGATATTAAGGCTGTCATGGCTGAAATCAAGGAATTGGAAGCCAAACGTGCTGACCTTGACAAAGAGATTGAAGGCTACCTCCGTGAACTGGGAATTGTAGAATAAAACGAAGAGGGTAAGATTATGGCTAAAAAGTTCGAGATAAGAAACAGCACAGCGGAGTTCTTGATATTTACTGTCGCAGACAAAGAGCAAGGGGTTGAAGTGTTGTATAAAGATGAAAGCATTTGGGCGACACAAAAAGCTATTGCCACTCTTTTTGATGTGGATAGAACGGTTGTTACCAAGCACTTGAAGAATATTTTCGACACTTGTGAATTGGATAAGGAAGTGGTATGTGCAAAAATTGCACATACCACCGAGCATGGGGCTATAGACGGAAAAACGCAGACTAAAGAAGTACAATACTATAATCTTGATGCTATCATCTCTGTGGGCTACCGTGTCAATTCCATTCGTGCCACCCAATTCCGCCAATGGTGTACCTATGTGTTGCGCCAATTTGCCATCCGTGGTTATGTCATAGACAAGAAACGCATGGAAAACGGTTCTTTTATCGGTGAGGATTATTTTGAACACTTGTTGGCTGAAGTCCGTGAGATACGATTGAGTGAACGCCGTTTCTACCAAAAACTCACCGATATTTACGCCACTGCCATTGACTATAATCGCGATGCGCCCACTACACGGCTGTTCTTCAAAAAGGTTCAGAACAAAATGCACTATGCCGTACATGGGCATACGGCTGCCGAACTTATCGTGCAACGTGCAAACTCCGAGAAAGAACACATGGGGCTTACCTCTTGGGAAAATGCTCCTGACGGAAAGATAGTGAAGCCCGATGTGGTTATAGCAAAAAACTATCTGAAAGAAAACGAGTTGGAAAATATGGCGCAATTAGTCAATGCTGTTCTTGATTTAGCAGAACGAATGGCGAAACGTCACATTCCGATGACTATGGAAGATTGGGCAAAACGTATTGACATCATCCTCGAAGCCGGAGGTGATGCGATATTAGCCGATGCAGGAAAGATTACGGCAGAGTTCGCCAAGGAATTTGCCGAATCGGAATTCGAGAAATACCGTATCGTTCAAGACCGTTTGTTTAGCTCCGATTTCGACCGTTTCAATAATGGCGACAACTTGTTGCCTTTTGATATTAACCCCGATAAAGAGTAAGGATAAGACTTAAACGCATATTGAAACTGCTACATATCGTAGCAGTTTTTCTTGCAGCATAACGAAATTTGATTAGAGATTAAAAATAACTATGGCAAATAATAACGACAATAAAGTCCTTAATGTTCCACCTTTGCGTTTCCCGGAGTTCAGTGGAGAGTGGAAAATGTGTACTATAGGCGAACTAATTACAAAAGTGGGTAGTGGTGTTACGCCAAGAGGTGGGGAAGCTGTATATAAGACAGAAGGACATCCTTTTGTACGTAGCCAAAACGTTGGTTTAGGAAATCTTCTGCTGGATGATATTGCTTTCATTGATGAAGAAACGCATCTACGCCAAAAGAACACAGAACTACAATTCAATGACGTATTGCTTAATATTACAGGAGCATCTATTGGGCGTAGCGCATTAGTAGACAAACAAATAGTTGGTGGCAATGTAAATCAACATGTTTGTATTATTCGTACTAAAGAAAATCTTGTTCCTTCATTTATCTGTAGTTTTTTATTGTCTAATTATGGTCAGAGACAAATAGATAGTTTTCAAGCAGGAGGAAATAGACAAGGGCTAAATTTTGAGCAGATTAAATCTATCAAGATTACAATACCCTCAAAAGACGAGCAAATAAAAATCGCTAAGTTATTGCGTGCCATTGACGAGCGCATCGCTACTCAAAACAAAATCATTGACAAGTTACAATCCTTAATCAAGGGAATTGCACAGAATGTAGCTCGCAACAATAAACCTAATATTCGCTTATCGGAATGCTTGGAATGTAGTTCTTCAACGTTACAAGAGAGCGATGTTTGTAAAAACGGTACATACCCTGTGTATGGTGCAAATGGCATCGTTGGCTATCTCGATAATTATAACACAGAGAAGGAAGCCGTCTATATTATTAAAGATGGTTCAGGTGTTGGGACCGTTTCTTATGTTACTGGAAAATGCTCTGCAACAGGGACATTGAACACCTTACAAGCAAAAGAAGGTTATTCACTTCAATACCTTTACTATATGCTAAAAGTGTTCAACTTTGAACCTTATAAAACAGGCATGGCTATACCTCACATATATTTCAAGGATTATGGTAAAGCCAAAATATTTTGCCCATCATATACAGAACAACTCAAATATGCAAGATTACTGTCAGCAATAGATAACAAACTATCGGCAGAACAGAGTATTTTAACCGACCTTAGTTTGCAGAAACAATACTTGCTTCGTCAGATGTTTATATAAACATCTGACGAAGCAGATACTGCTTTTGAAGTATATAAAGATTTAAGATATTATGATTAATCTCTATCTTGTCTTGAACTTTATCAAGAATCATTGCTTTCTGCTTTTGTTCAGAAATAGTGGGCAATGTTATTTTTAACTTTTCCAATGGGGTTCGTACTATTTGCGGCTGGCCAGATCCAGAAATTATACTATTGAAGTTATATGCAGAGAGATAATGATATAAATATTTCTTGTACACCTTATCTTGATACTTATCTGTATTTATCACCATTGCATTTCCAGTTATCCAAGACATTGGCTTGGTATAATTCACCATGCCACAAGTATTTCCACGACAAGTTATACAGATTTGTTCTGTTTTATGGTTGTAATCCTTATATTTACCAATAATACCATTTGCCCCATATACAAGAAAACCATCTTCTGTTAATTCTGCTGAAGATATTGTTTGTGGCTGATATATTTGTGCAATTTCACTTAAATATACATTATTGCTACCATTTCTTTGCATACAACAAACTCTTAGTCCCTTGATTAAGGACTGCAACTTTTCAATGATTTTGTTTTGAGTAGCGATGCGCTCGTCAATGGCACGCAATAACTTAGCGATTTTTATTTGCTCGTCTTTTGAGGGTATTGTAATCTTGATAGATTTAATCTGCTCAAAATTTAGCCCTTGTCTATTTCCTCCTGCTTGAAAACTATCTATTTGTCTCTGACCATAATTAGACAATAAAAAACTACAGATAAATGAAGGAACAAGATTTTCTTTAGTACGAATAATACAAACATGTTGATTTACATTGCCACCAACTATTTGTTTGTCTACTAATGCGCTACGCCCAATAGATGCTCCTGTAATATTAAGCAATACGTCATTGAATTGTAGTTCTGTGTTCTTTTGGCGTAGATGCGTTTCTTCATCAATGAAAGCAATATCATCCAGCAGAAGATTTCCTAAACCAACGTTTTGGCTACGTACAAAAGGATGTCCTTCTGTCTTATATACAGCTTCCCCACCTCTTGGCGTAACACCACTACCCACTTTTGTAATTAGTTCGCCTATAGTACACATTTTCCACTCTCCACTGAACTCCGGGAAACGCAAAGGTGGAACTTAAAGTACTCATTTGGCTATGAGTATATAATTAGAGAGCGTTGTTGCTCCGAATTATATACCATATCATTATGAATCTGAAAACAATTAAAGAGATTGCGGTCGCATGGCTCGAATACAAGCGACCATTTGTGAAAGATTCCACCTTTGCCGCTTATGCACTCACCGTGCAGAACCATATTGTTCCGGCATTTGGAGAATCGTGTGAATTACCCGAAACTGATGTGCAGCAGTTCGTGTTGCAGAAGTTGGCAAACGGTATCAGTGTCAAGACCATAAAGGATATTCTCATAGTCCTTAAAATGGTGATGAAGTACGGGGTGAAGCAGTCGTGGCTTCTCCATGCCGAATGGGATATAAAGTACCCCACATCATCGGCTACGAAACCGTTGGAAGTGCTGTCTATTACCGATCACAAGAAAATCTTGGCGCATATCCGTGCCAACTTCAACTTCCAAAGTTTAGGCATCTACCTTTGCTTAACTACGGGCTTGCGCATCGGTGAAATCTGCGCTTTGCGGTGGAGCGACATTTGCCTTGAGAAAGGTTCTTTGACCGTTCAACGCACCATTGAGCGAATCTATGTTATTACTCCCGATGAGAAGCACACCGAAATAGTTATCAACACACCGAAGACGGCAAACTCGTGCCGTGAAATTCCCCTTAGTCGAGAAGCCTTGTCACTGATAAAGCCGTTGCTGAAAGTCGTAAATCCTGCTTTCTATGTGGTAACAAACGATACGAAGCCCACCGAACCGCGCACATATCGTTCGTTCTACAAGCGTTTCATGGCTTCACTCAATATGCCCGACTTGAAATTTCACGGACTGCGCCACTCTTTCGCCACCCGTTGCATAGAATCGGGCTGTGATTACAAGACCGTCAGCGTATTACTCGGTCATGCCAACATATCCACAACGCTTGACCTATATGTTCACCCTAATATGGAGCAAAAGAAACGATGCATCGAGCGAATGGTAAAATCAGTGAAATGAGAGAACGGCTTAATTCTCATATCAATCACGGAAAGTAAAAATAAGAAATCCGCCATCAGTCGTTATTCGTAAAGATAAATTCTGATGACGGCTTTCTTTTCTTGATTCAAACATCCGTTTCACGGCACGGTTCACACTTTTTCAATATTTCCCAACCGCTTTTCCTTGGTGATTTTCGCATAAATTTGAGTCGTGGAAATGTTCTTATGACCAAGGATAGAGCTAACGGTTTCAATCGGTACTTCGTTGGATTGCAATATAGTAGTCGCTGGTCTTTTGTCGGTTGATTTTTATCCATTGGTGGTCATCGAAGTAAGTCACGATATTTTCCTCTTTCAGATTGCGCATATCTGAAAAGCTCAATCCCGTGAAGATGCAGAACAGGAACATATCCCAGTAGAGTTCCTGCTTGGCGTTCTTCAGCTTTCCGTCCATCAGCATTTTTTCGTATGACTTTTTGGACTTCATCCCGGCTTCCACCATCTCAGCCACTTATTGCTTAATATTGTGCCATAAAGAGCCTGATTTCCGTTGGTCACGAATAGGTAACGCGATTCAGGTTTCAATTGGCGTTTTCATGGTTTTTCGTGGCGTTTACACGCCAATCAAAAATCCTTTAATTGTCTGTATCTCAAATCATCTTCCTCGTTCTTCTGTATTCCAAGAAAAAGTAGTACTTTTGTTGAATAAAGAACAAAAGAAGATGGTTGTCGAAGAGAAATATATGGCCCGCTGCATCGAGCTTGCACGGGGCGGAGAAGGCAATACGGCTCCGAATCCGATGGTCGGTGCGGTGATTGTGCATAAAGGGAAGATCATAGGGGAAGGGTTTCATCGCAAATGTGGCGAAGCGCATGCCGAAGTGAATGCGGTGGCTTCCGTCTGGGATGAAGCGCTTTTGCGGGATTCTACTATCTATGTAAGTCTCGAACCCTGTTCCCACTACGGAAAGACACCTCCTTGTGCGGAGTTGATTATAAGGAAAGGTATCCCGCGCGTCGTGGTCGGCACTTTGGACCCGTTTCCAGAAGTGTCGGGACGAGGAGTACGCATGTTGCGCGAGGCGGGTATCGAAGTCGTGACGGGTGTGCTGGAAGAAGAGGCCCGTGCCTTGAATCCTGCTTTTATGACTTTCCAGATACGGAAACGTCCTTATGTCTATCTGAAATGGGCCCAGAGCGCAGATGGGTTTATGGATATCCGGAGGGAAGATGCTTCTGTGCCTTCGGTGCTTTTGTCTTCTGCCGAGACTCTCCGAAGGGTTCATCGGCTTCGTTCCGAAGTGGCGGCTATTATGGTCGGGACACGTACGGCGTTGTTAGACAATCCGTCGCTGACTGTGCGGCATTGGGCTGGCCGTTCTCCAGTCCGGGTGGTTCTCGACCGGACGTTGAAGTTGCCGGTCGGTTCGCATCTGCTGGATGGCGCGGTGCCTACGCTCGTATTTACAGCTGTCGAAGTCGAAAGCCGACCGAATGTCGAGTATGTGCAGATTGATTTCGGGCAGGAGGTCTTGTCGCAAGTCTTGCAATATTTGTATGGGCAGAATTTGAATTCGTTGATGGTCGAAGGAGGTGCGGAACTGCTGGAAAGCTTCCTTGATGCCGGCCTGTGGGACGAGGCCTGGGTTGAGACGGCTCCGGTCGTTTTGGGTGCGGGTGTAAAAGCGCCTGCTGTTCCTGGCGTGTTGACCGGTACGGAACAGAGGCACGGACATCTTTTGGAAACCTGGAAACAAAAGGCTTAAAATGAACTTTATAATTCGTAACGACACTAAAATATTATAAATATTCTCCTATATGGGGTATAAAGCAAAAAATGTTTCTACTTTTGTGCCTTTATATGCAACAAACTTATTTTTTGATGAAAAATAGAATAGTACTGTTTATAGCCGGATGTTGTGCTCTGTTATTGTCGTCTTGTTTGGGTTCGGATGATACGCAATATGAGTTGAGTAAAGATTGTCAGATTCTATCTTTTTCTTTGTCGAATGATTCTATCCCGGGTTTGAAAGATGTCGTTTTCACGATTGATCAGGTGGAAGGGAAAATATTTAATATCGATTCAATGCCTTATGGAACAAAGCTGGATGAAAAAGTGATTTGTACGGTTAAGCTGGCTTCTACGGTGTATACTTGTCAGGTCATGCAGGAAGCTATCAGTGATACGTTAAGCTACTGGAACCTGGAAGACTCGCTGGATTTCTCCAAACCGGTTAAGTTCGTGAACACATTGTGGGACGGCCAAACGACAAAGACATACATCGCGCAAGTCAATATTCACCAGGTTGTTCCCGACTCGATGGTCTGGGGTGTTTACAAGGAAGGTATTACGGACGGTGCTGTCAAGGAAGAAAAGGTAGTTGTTTTCGGTGAAGGAAGTGGCGAGTCTTATTATATGTATACGCAGCCTGTAAACGTAAACGAAGGCTACCGGTTGTACCGTTCGGCCGTTACGGATGGAAAGAACTGGACGGAACTGTCTGTATCGGGGCTTCCTGCCGGAGAAGTCCGTTTGTCACAGATTACTGCTTATGAAGATGCGTTTTATGCTGTTACGACGAAAGGTTTCCTTTATAGTTCAGCCGATGGCCAGACTTGGTCGCTAGTCGAAAATGCACCGGTGATAAAAGCTATTTTGGGTGCTATTGATGTGGACGATGATTTTACGGCAGCCGGAAAGCAGCCGTCAGCCCTTAGTGCGGTTATCGACAAGAATGGCACGTTGGTTTACGGGTATATGAATGAAGCGAAGGAATGGAACGAAGGAACTCTTCTGAACGAAGGCTTCCCTTTGACCGGTTTCGGTAATCTTTCTTATAATTCGATGTTCCGTGCCCGCCTGTTAGTGGTTGCCGGAAGAGATAAGGACAATAAACTGACGAATACGGCTTGGGCGACGGATGATGGCAAAGTCTGGGCGAAGTTGACGGATGACGAAACGGCGCCTTTTGATAAACAGGAGGGGGTCGCTGTAGCGGAATATGACGATAAGATATTTATGTTGAGTGGTATCAATGAAGCAGGTAAGGCCTCTTCTGACATTTACCTGTCACGTGACGGCGGCGTAAACTGGAGTCTGTCGGATACATTGGTTGTAATGCCGCAGGAATTCAAGGCAAGAGGGTTCTCTTCTATCTACGTGGATAAGGATAATTATATGTATCTTTTCGGTGGAAAAGAAACCAATAGTTCGAATGTATTAAATCAAATCTGGCGCGGCCGTATTAACCGTCTGGGTTTTTAAGTATAAAGAAAGTTCGTGGAGGACCGTATAATTTTATGAGTGATTCGGCGTTAGAAAAGAAGGTATAGATTATAACAGAAAACGATTATGACTTCAACTTTCTTTCAGCGCATACTCTTATTAGTCCTTTTGGCCGGTTGTATGACCGGTCTTCACGCACAAGAATATAAATATGAGATCGGAGGAATGGCAGGCGGAGCCTTTTATATGGGCGATGTCAACAAGAACGCTTTTTTCAAAGGGTTGAATCCCGCGTTCGGAGCCGTTTTTCGCTATAATCCCAATTTCAGGTGGGCTTTAAAGACCAATCTGATGTGGGGGCAGGTTTCAGGTACGACGGAAGGGCAGCAGAATGTTTTTCCGGACCATGCACAAGGTTCTTTCAGTCGGAGCCTGATCGAACTGGGCGGGCAGATGGAGTTCAACTTCTTTCCGTACAGTGATAAATTTGCGTATTCAAACGCAAGACGTTTCACTCCCTATATTTTTATGGGATTGGGGGTGACGGTAGCGCCGGGTAGCGGGAAGACTTTTGCCGGTCCGAACATTCCGCTCGGTGTAGGTTTGAAATACAAGGTTAAGAACAGGATCAACCTGGGATGCGAGTTCTCGTTCCGTAAGCTATTTGGCGACGGTCTGGACGTGACGGACGACAGCAATGCGTTTCTGGATGATCCCTACCATATGAAAGGTAGTTTTTTGAAGAATAAAGATTGGTATTCTTTTTTGTTGTTTACGGTTACTTGGGATTTCGGTCCGCGGTGCAGGACTTGCAACAATGCGAAGAATATAGATAACATACAGTAGTTATAGATGAAAACACTATGTCGCTGATTGAACAAATAGATAAAAATCGATTGCCGCAGCATGTGGCGATTATTATGGACGGTAACGGACGTTGGGCCAAAGCGAAGGGAAAAGACCGGAGCTATGGACACCAGGAGGGCGTTGTCTCTGTCCGTAAAGTCGTGGAAGCCGCTACAACCGTGGGTTTGAAATATCTGACGATGTACACGTTTTCGACAGAAAACTGGAATCGTCCGGAGGCGGAGGTACAGGCGTTGATGAGCTTGCTGGTCGCAGCCATCCATCGCGAGACTCCCGATCTGATGAAAAATAACGTCCGTCTGATGGCGATCGGCAATCTGGATCGCTTGCCGGCAGATGCATATGCCACTTTGCAGGATTGTATTGCACAGACTTCAGCCAATACGGGTGTTACGCTCATATTGGCTTTAAGTTATTCGGCCCGTTGGGAAATAACCGAAGCCGTGAAACGTCTGGCCAGGGAGGCGGTGGAGAAAAAAATAAACCCTGACGATATAACCGAGGCTGTCGTCTCGGATTATTTGACGACCAAAGGTATTCCCGATCCGGATTTATTGATCCGTACCGGAGGAGAACAACGCGTCAGCAACTTCCTGCTTTGGCAGTTGTCATATGCCGAATTCTTCTTTACCGATGTGTATTGGCCGGATTTTAGAGAAGAAGAGTTGTATGGAGCTATATTGTATTACCAGCAGCGTGAACGGCGCTTCGGTAAGACAAGCGAGCAATTAATCTTATAAACAATAGCTGTTATATGTACAAAAGAATAGTGCTGTTTTTCATGTTTCTGGGATTTGCTTTCGGGGCTTTTGCTCAGGAAACTGACACTACCAAGGTTGAAGAGCCGGCAGAAGTGCCGGTCATTTCCTATTCGTCACCTCCCAAAAAGTATAAAATTGCGGATATCAAGGTGACGGGGATTAAGAATTATGATGATTTCGTGTTAATAGGCTTTTCCGGTTTGTCGGTAGGGGATGAGGTTACTATACCTGAGCCGGGCGGGGCGATTACAGATGCTGTAAAGCGTTTCTGGAAACATGGACTATTCTCGGATGTAAAGATTCTGGCAACTAAAATAGAGGGAGATCAGGTTTGGTTGGAAATCCAATTGAAACAGCGTCCGCGTATTTCGGAAGTCAACTATCATGGTATCAAGAAGGGGGAACGTGAAGATCTGGAAGCCCGTCTGGGGTTGCGTAAAGGATACCAGGTGACTCCTAACCTGATCGATCGTGCGACCACGCTGATCAAGAAGTTCTTCGATGGCAAAGGCTTTAAGAATGTGGATGTCGAAATCTTTCAGAAAGACGATATCGCACATGAAGGTGAAGTGATCGTAGATATCAACATCAACAAGAACGAAAAGACCAAAATCCACAAGATCCATTTCGAAGGAAACAGTGCGTTGACTGATCGCGACTTGAAAAAGGCGATGAAAAAGACGAACGAGAAGTTCAGCCTGTTTAACGACTGGAAGAGCAGTATCTTGGAAGCATTCAGCACGAAGAAATTTACGACTGAAGAATACGAAAACGATAAGAAACACATTATCGAGAAATATAATGAAAAGGGATATCGCGATGCTGTTCTTGTGGAAGACAGTGTTGTGAACTATAACGATAAACGTGTGGATATCTTCCTGAAAGTGGAAGAAGGTGACAAATATTACCTGAAGGATATCAACTTTGTCGGTAATACGAAATATCCGACGGAACAGTTGTTATATATTTTAGGAATGAAACCTGGCGATGTTTACAACCAGAAGAAACTGAATGAACGATTGACGACCGACGAGGATGCCGTTTCCAACTTGTATTATAACAACGGTTACATTTTCTTTGGGGCGGACCCGGTAGAAGTGGATGTCGAAAACGACTCCATCTCTTTGGAAGTACGTATTCAGGAAGGTCCTCAGGCGACTATCAACCGAGTGATCATTAACGGTAACGACCGCCTGTATGAAGATATCGTGCGCCGTGAACTCCGTACGAAGCCGGGTATGTTGTTCAGTCGTGACGACTTGATGCGTTCAACCCGTGAAATCGCACAGATGGGACATTTCGATCCGGAAAACTTGGTTCCGCAACCAATACCCGATCCAGATAACGGAACGGTGGATATCCAATACAACCTTGTGTCCAAGGCAAATGACCAGATCGAGTTCTCTGCCGGTTGGGGACAAACTGGTGTGATCGGTAAGTTGAGTTTGAAGTTTACGAACTTCTCCATGAAGAACCTGCTGAATCCGAGTACATATAAAGGCATTATTCCGCAGGGTGAAGGACAGACGCTGACGTTGAGCGGCCAGACAAATGGACGTTACTATCAGGCATACAGCATATCGTTTATGGATCCGTGGTTCGGAGGCAAACGACCGAATACATTGTCCGTGAGCGCCTACTTCTCCAAACAGACGGATATCAGTAGTAATTATTTGAGCAATAACAGTTATGGTTATAACCCGTATTACGGTTATGGCGGCTATCCTTACTATGGCGGCTACGGTGGCTATGGTTATGGCTACGGTTACGGTTATGGTTATGGCAATTATGGTAACTATGAGCTGGCCTATGACCCGGATAAGTCGATCATGATGTTCGGACTTTCTGCCGGTTATGGTAAGCGCTTGAACTGGCCGGATGATTACTTCCAGTTTATGGCGACTCTGAACTATCAGTTGTATATGATGAAAGACTGGGATTACTTCCTGGTAAATAACGGTAACTGTCATAACATCAACTTGGAATTGAATTTGCAGCGTAACTCTATTGACAATCCGCTGTACACACGTAAAGGCTCCCAGTTCATGTTCTCGGTTGCCGCCACTCCTCCTTGGTCTTTATGGGACGGCAAGGACTATAAGAATATGAGCGATCAAGATGAAGCCAAGTTCCGTATGATCGAATATCATAAATGGAAATTCAAAGCGAAGATATTCTCTCCGCTGGCTCCTCTGACAGTGAAACGTACGCCGGTATTGATGACGCGTGTCGAATACGGATTTCTGGGTTCTTACAACAAGTATAAGAAATCGCCGTTCGAAACCTTCTATATGGGGGGTGACGGTATGAGTGGATACTCAAGTACCTATGCAACCGAAACGATCGGTTTGAGAGGTTACGAGAATGGTAGTATTGCCGGTAACGGTGGCTACAATTCCTATGGTTACGCTTACTCCCGTCTGTCGATGGAGTTGCGCTATCCGTTCCTGTTGGAACCGTCTTCGACGATCTACGGTCTGGTATTCGTGGAAGCGGGTAATGCTTGGAGAGATTTGAAAGATTTCAATCCGTTCCAATTGAAGCGTTCTGCCGGTGTCGGTGTCCGTATCTTCCTCCCGATGATCGGTTTGATGGGTATCGACTGGGCTTACGGTTTCGACCGTCCTGATGGATACGATCAGAGAGGTGGTAGCAACTTCCACTTCATTATCGGTCAGGAATTTTAGAAAATTGAACATTCAATGTTCAATATGAGATAGAAAAGACAACCGGATTTGTTTCCGGTTGTCTTTTTTGCGTTTGGGCATTCTTTGCACCGTACTTGGCAAGTCTGTTAAATTGTTAATTGTATCTTATTAATTTTCAATTTTCAACTTTCAAATTTCAATTCTCTTATCTTTGCAGTCAGAAGGTGTAACTATAAATGACATGTGTATGAAAAAGATTATTGCCTTAAGCTGTCTGTTGTTCCTCTGCTCGTTTGCAGGGCACGCACAAAAGTTTGCATTAATAGATATGGAATATATATTGAAAAATATTCCGGCTTATGAAATGACGAATGAGCAGTTGAGCCAGGTTTCCAAAAAATGGCAGAACGAAGTGGATGCTATCCAGCAGGAAGCGCAGAACATGTACAAGACTTACCAGAGCGATCTTGTATTTCTGTCTGCCGAGATGAAGTCGAAACGTGAAGAAGCGATCGTCCAGAAAGAACAGGAGGCACAGGATTTGAAACGTAAATATTTTGGTCCTGAAGGCGAACTGTTTAAAAAACGTGAAAGCCTGATGAAGCCGATACAGGATGAGATCTACAATGCTGTGAAGGAAATCTCCGAAGATAAAGGTTATCAGATGGTCATGGATCGGGCGTCGTCAATGAATATCATTTTTGCTTCTCCGAAGATCGATATAAGCAATGAAGTCCTGATAAAGTTAGGATATTCAAAATAAATGCTTACATTTGTGCGCTTTAATGAAGCAAATTAAGAATATGATTAATAACAAGTAATATTTTATAGGAAAATGAAGAAACTGATTATTTTTTTGTTGATGATGCTCCCGTTGGGCGTTTTTGCTCAAGAATCTAAGATTGCGATTGTAAATACGCAGGAAGTGATCCAGGCTATGCCGGAATTTGCAACGATGCAGAAACAAATGGCTGATATGGAAGCCAAATATAAAAACGAAATGCAGGTGATGCAGGATGAATACAATAAGAAGTATTCCGATTTTGTTGCACAGCAGGATTCATTGACAGAAAATATCAAAATGAGAAGAATGCAGGAATTGCAGGATATGGAACAGCGTACACAGAACTTCATCCAGATTTCTCAGCAGGATTTCCAGAAGAAGCAGGGTGAGTTGTTCACTCCGATCCAGGACAAACTGAAAAATGCAATCAAGGCAGTCGGCGACGAAAAAGGATATACTTATATTCTGGATCCGCAGATTGTTCTTTATCAGGGTAATACTGCTGTTGACGCAACTCAGTTCGTAAAAGCTAAGTTAGGTATTAACTAATATAATTAGCAAACATAAAATAGCGAAGACAGAAGTCCTCGCTATTATCTTTTAAGGCACGGATTTCACGTATTTACACGGATAAATTTATTTTCTTTCCGCGTTTTCAGTGAAATCCGTGCTTGAATTATATATAAATAAACAACTTCTCTCATGTTTTCATCAGTACCAGGTCCGATTGGTATCTTCGACTCCGGTTACGGGGGGCTTACCATTTTTGATAAGATCAGAGCAGCAATGCCGGGGTATGATTATATTTATTTGGGTGATAATGCCCGTTCTCCCTATGGTACGCGTTCGTTCGAAGTCGTGTATCGTTTTACAAAGCAGGCTGTGGAGACGCTTTTCAATGAGGGATGCCAGCTTGTAATCTTGGCTTGCAATACGGCATCGGCAAAGGCATTGCGTACGATCCAACAGCGGGACTTGCCACAGTGGGACCCGGCTCGTCGGGTGTTGGGCGTAATCCGTCCGACGGTGGAGCTGATGGATAAGATCAGCAGGAGCAAGCATGTCGGTATTTTAGGGACGACCGGCACCATTACTTCCGACTCCTATTCGTTGGAAATAAAAAAGATGTTTCCTCATATGACGGTGACGGGTGAAGCCTGCCCGATGTGGGTTCCGCTGGTTGAGAATAATGAGTTCGATTCACCGGGTGCGGATTATTTCGTGCGGAAGCATTTGGAACATATTTTGGCTGCCGATCCGGAGATCGATACGCTCGTCTTGGGCTGCACGCATTATCCGTTGCTGATCGAAAAGATCAAGGCATTCCTGCCTGAGGGAATTACTTTATTCTCGCAGGGAGAATACGTAGCCGCGAGCCTGACCGACTATCTACGCCGTCATCCCGAAATGGATATCCGTTTGACAAAGCAGGGAAACTGTCGTTTCCTGACCACCGAGTCCGCTGCCAAATTCTCCGATGCCGCCTCTGTTTTCTTGAATCATCCGGTAGAGGTGGAACAGATTCGATTGGTTGAATGAATAATCTGCCAATCGACGCTTGCACTTGTGTGTGGAAGCACGACTGGACTATCTGGTGATAGACTGTCCTTTTCTCTTAAACGATATTTTTTCCGAACGGCGAAAGAGCCAGTGCGGCCATCTTGAAATGCTGTCTGCCGAAAGGAATGCCGATAATCGTGATGCACAGCAGTAACCCGAAAAACAGGTGTGTCAGGCAGATCCAGAAGCCACCGATGAAGATCCAGATCACGTTCATGACCAGGCACAGGCAACCACCTGAATTACCGTTGTCCGTCACCCGGCTGCCGAAGGGCCAAAGGGCCAGCATTCCTAATTTCAATGTCTGCAACCCGAAAGGGATACCGATTATCGTAATCATCAGCAGCAAGCTGGATATCAGATATTCCACAGCGGTAAGCAACCCGCCGCAGATAAGCCAAATGATATTACCCAAAAATTTCATAGCATCAATATTATAAATTATTTTTTACTCTCATGCTGTCCAATTCTGCCAACACCGTCTGTTTCACGATGGCAAAGCTATCGCGCAGTTCCGGTTTGACCGGCAGCGAAGGCGGAGCTTCCATCTGTAACGGGTTGATCGGCTGTCCGTTCTTATATACCCGGAAATCGAGGTGAGGCCCTGTCGAAAGCCCTGTCGAGCCAACGTAGCCGATAACCTGTCCCTGCTCGACATGGCTGCCGACTTGTATGCCTTTGGCATATTTGCTCAGGTGCATATAGGAAGTCGTATATACGGAGTTATGTTTTACTTTCAGCGTATGGCCTCCTCCGCCCATATAGCCTTTGGCGATGACGGTCCCCGCTCCGATACTCTTGACTTCCGTTCCGACGGGAGCCGCATAGTCTACTCCATGATGTGCCCGATAGCGTTTCAGGATCGGATGGAAGCGGGCGTTCGTGAAACGCGATGTGATGCGGAAGAAATCCAACGGAGCCTTCAGGAAAGCCTTCCTGAGGCTGTTCCCTTCAAGATCGAAATATTCGAAAACGCTATCCTGGGTGAATGGTATGGCTGTAAAATCTTTTCCTTGATGCGTGAAGACGGCTCCCTCGATGGAGGTGATATTCAGGGCTGTCGTGTCGTCTATATAGGCAACGTCGTACAACACCCGGAATGAGTCTCCTTCTTTTACATCGAAAAAGTCGATCTGCCAGGCATATACATCCGAAATCTTGATCGCCAGTAACGGGTCCGCTCCACTTGCCTTGATTACGTTCCAAAGGGAAGAATTGATTGTCCCTTCTGTGTAATGGCGTTTGATGGTAATAGGCTTGTTGAATTCGTATGCCAGGATCGAATCGCCTGTCAGGTCGATGACGGCATAATCGACAAGTGATTTGGCAAAGGCGATATAACGTATATCGGCAACGCTGTCCTGAGTTGTAAATGTATAATAGTTCATACCCGCACGGAGTTTGGTCGGGTTCAGAACATGTATGGAGGCTTTCGTAATGCTGTCTGCTTTCAAGGCGGAGAAACCGAGGGCTGAAAAGATTGCGGCGGGATTATCGCCGTTTCTCATCTTGTACTCCGTCACGTCCAACGAGTCGATGCAGATGCCATATTGATATACGTGTTGCAGGCTGTCCAGCCATTCGCTGTCGACTCCTTCTTCTTCGGGTTGTTGTTTCGTATGTGTGCAGGAAAAGCAGGTAAGCAGTCCTGCGAGTAACAAATATAGGACGATGCTCTTATTCATTCTCCGGCTTCTTTTTTCATCTCTGTTAGTTCTTCTACCTGTTTTTGTGACAATTGAAGTGCCTTTTCCAGGTCTTCCACTTTAAATCCTTTTCTATTCATAAGGCAAACGAGGTTGCGTCCGTGATGTATGCTGCTGTCGTTCAATAAATCTTTTGTGTCCATATCATACTATTTTATACGTTGCAACAAATATACAAAATTAATCTGTAAGCCTTATTAATTGACCAACTCCTTTGTCGGTGGTCCGGATATTGGCGAAGCATAAATGTTGATACCGGTAAATCATCATTCGGATTATTATTCTACAAACTTATTATTGATTGTGAAAACAACTGTCATACTATCATACTTTGCTTTTGGCAGTATGAATATCAATACTTATGTGGAATGATAGTAGGCATGATGGATGTTTTTTCAACTATCATACCATCATGAAAACAATAACTTTTTCACATGTAACATATAGCATATTTTCAGCAATATAGTTACATTTTTTTGTCGAGACCCGGGTGTCAGACGTCTGCAGACCCGGGTCTCAAGACCGCTCAGATGGAGGTGTAAATGGCTCTGATACGGGCATTTTGAGGAAAAAATCTAACGTCTTTCTTACAAAAAAGTAACGTGTTCCGGCAAAAAAGGCTTATGCTTTCCTGAAAACATTCTGTTTTTAACACTTTTGGAGTGTATCTGTTTCGGGTAAAACGGCTAAAATGATGGTTAAACTGCTGATTTATGATAGTTGCATGATAGTTAAAAAGGAAACTGTCATGCCTATATGTTATGATGTTCAAGTTATATACAAGAAACATGATAGTATGATAGTTGTTTTTTTTAATTCATTATAGTATTGATAAGTTTGAACCGTAAATGCAGATTTATCGGTGAACTAACGGGTAAGGCTGAACCTCGTGCCGCAAGCTCTCTTTTGCCGTCTGCTTTAGCAGATGAATAGATGATTGTTCCCGGATTTGCCGGTTCCTCTGTGGTTTTTTAACCCCTTTAAATACAATACAAGCTGTGAATGGGGTGTAAGAATGGTTAATGAATATTAAATAATGAGCTTGTCGGGAACTTTTTGCAATGATTCGGCGTCTTATATTTACGAGTGATTATTATAAATGAAAAAGTAAAAAATGAAAAAAGCTATTTTGACACTTTTGATGATTCCTGCTTTTGTCGGGATGTTGTTTTCTTGCTCTGAAGTCAAAACAGATGCAAAGAAGTTGGAAGGTAAATGGAATATTGTGGAAGTAAAAGGAGAAAAAATACTGAAAGAAGGTTTGCCCAATATGGAGTTTGATATGAAAGATAATAAAGTTCACGGTAATGCCGGATGTAATATCTTTAATTCGACTGTCGTGCTGGACGATCAGGATATTTCTTCCATCACGATCAACCCCGCAGCCACTACCATGATGGCTTGTCCGGATATGGAGATCGAAGATGCGATCTTGAAAGCTATGGGAAACGTGAAAGGTGTGAAGGCCGGCCAGTCCGAAAATGAAATGTTGCTGGTCGATGCCGACGGTAACGTGTTGATGGTTTTGTCAAAAAACTAATTGGATAGAAATGAAGAAGTACATGTATCTTTGTCTTGCGGCGTTGAGTATCGGTATCTTTGCTTCTTGTAAGGCGAAAAAAGGTGTGGAAGCGACTTTCTCCGACCTGGATGGTAGTTGGAATATTGTCGAATTGAACGGCAAGGTGTTGAATCCTGCCGAGACGAATCAAGTCATCGAGTTCGACGTGGCTCGCCATTCCCTTTCCGGAAGAGCTGGATGCAATCGGATGATGGGGCAGATCGAATACAGCGATTCCCGCAAGAATATCATTAAATTCCCGCAGGTTGCGACAACGCGTATGGCTTGTCCGGATATGAGTGGTGAGCGTGAATTGTTGCAGGCTTTGGATAAAGTCGTTCGCTTTGATGCAGTAGGTGAGGTGAAACCGGTCAATAAAATCGCTTTATATGGCACGGACAATACCAAATTGATGGTAATTGAAAAGAAGTGACTTTCATTGTGAAATGTTTGGAAGGCGGTTCCGGTTGTGACGGGCCGCCTTTTTTATTTCGGCCTGCAAGGGGTGATCAGGGTGAAGCGGCTGCCTTTTCCTTCCTGGGAAGAAAGGGTGATTCGCCCCTCCAGGCGCTCGGCGATGGTTTGACAGATCGATAGGCCCAGTCCGGTACCTTGTGCAAATTCGTCCACCTTGAAGAAACGTTCGAACACTTTCTTCTGGGCCTCTTCCGACATACCTTTTCCTGTATCTTCGACGAAGACATGAACTTCTTTCTCCTCCTTCTTATAGACAGCTCCTAACAGGATGTGCCCTTTAGTGGTGAACTTGACGGCATTGTTGATGAAATTCGTAATCACTTGCGTGAACCGGAAACGGTCTACATGAATGATAAGTTCCGTTTCTTGGAATTCTTTCAGGAAACGGATATTCGACGGCATAAGCAGGTGATGTGTCTGGTAGATCTCTTCTAACAGCTCGTTTAGAGAGCAATCGTCGAAAGCGAAAGACATCCGTCCCGACTCGATGCGCGAGAGTTCCAGGATATCATTAATCAGTTTCAGCAGCAGATTACTGTTTTTGTTGATCGTATTGCGGAAAAGGTCTTTTTCTTCATCGGTCAATTCCTTTTCGTCTTGTAATAGGTTGGTGAAACCGACTATCGCATTTAACGGTGTGCGTATCTCATGGCTCATGTTGGCGAGGAACGCCGATTTCATCTTATTGGCTTCTTCGGCTCGCTCTTTCTCTTCGATCAACCGGAGTTGCACCTGCCTTTTCCGTTCGCTTTCGCGGTAGTACATGTAAATGAGGTGAAGGATGATATAGACGATTGCTATGACGAGCAGGATTCCGCCTGCAATAATATAGTTTAGGTAACGGACTTCCAGTGGCATGTTATAGATGATGCTTCCCTGTGGCAGATCGCTCAACCGTATGTTGAAACGTTGCATCTCTTTCCAGTCGAAAGCAAATGTTTTGGGGCTTTCTACGATAGGAATGTCATTTGGAGAAGTGCCTTTCAGGATGCGGGCAGCTGTTTGGGCAACACAACCAGCCTGGATTTGCAAGGTAGTGAAATAGCCACCGGTGATCCCTCTGTTGTCGTTGAACCCGTTGTTAATGACTGTGAAGTTCGGCACATTGGCCAGGCGTCCGACGGTCAGGACATTGAAGTCGAGAATGATTTGTATGCAGGCGGTGTAAGGCTTGTCTTCAAATACCCAAAGAAGCTGGCGGGCGGTCAGGTTGGCTGTTGAGGTCGTATATAAGGCAGAAGCGCCTTCTTTGCCGGGCTGGATTTCCGTGGAAGTCGTTTGGGGCCTTGTTTGATACAATCCTTCGTAAACAGCTATTCCATGTCCCTGGATATTGTCCATCAACGTTTCGAACGCTTTTCTGCCGATGAATTCTTTCGTTTTGAAGATTAGTATTTTTGATCTTTCGTATAGTTTTTCGATCAGTTGTATGTTTTTCAGATATTCAGGCTTGTCCCAATAACCCGTGAAGTTGGGATGCTGTTCCAATAGTTCCCAGTTGGGAAAGTTGACACCTGAAAAGACAACCGGAATCGTCTTGCCGAGCGGATGGTTGCAGGCCATTAAAGTATAGGTAGCCTGATCGTCATTGGAAATGATGATGTCCGGTTTGAAACTTAAAGTGTCGAGAAAGGAGTACATCCGGGCTTCTTCGTCTGTGGCATTATAGCGTTCGCAGTCCAGGTAGAATGTGTGGATGGAAGAGTATATTTGCTCTTCCTCCAGTTCCTCGTGCAGCAGCTTGTCGAACTTGGAGTAGGCACTCAGGCTTTGATTGTATGACTGTATGACAAGGACATTAAACAGTTCCTTCCCTTTTTTATCGGAGGAACCCTTTGCTTCACGCGGAAAACAAAGGGCCAATATCAATATCGCTATGTATATATGTATTTTCAAGGAAGAAGCACTTATCAATTGTACCCGTATGTTTTAAAAAACCGTTCAAAGTTAACGATAATCGGGATATAACAAGTACTTCTTTCTGATTTTCTTATATTTATTTAATGCCGGTTGCCAACTTGCGCGTATTTCGTCCTCCTTTAAACCGCGGACAATCTGGAAACGTAATTCTTTTGTCCCGGCAAGCAGGTCGAACCATTGTGGGCGGGTGAAGAAAAAAGCTTGGTCGTTGCCTGCTTTATTATAGAAATCAAGGAGGAATTTCAGCGTCAATCCCCCGGTAAAGGGATATTCTCTCAAGTCCGTGCCGTAGCATTCCTTGTCCTTATGCAACGGTTTCGTGTCGAAACCTGGCAAGGAGGTGGGCGTAAAGGTGAAATCTCCGTATCTGGCATCGGGTGCTCCCAATATCTGGAATGGATAATAGGTCCCGCGACCGACACTGATATTGGTTCCTTCGAAGAAACAGAGTGAAGGGTAGAGACGGATCGACTGGTCGTTCGGCAGGTTGGGAGAGGGCTTTACCGGCAACCAGTACGGATCTCCGTGACGCCAGTTTTCCATCTTGACGATATGCAGTTTACAGGTGTCGGGGGTACTTTTCAGCCAACCTTCCTTGTTGATCATCCAAGCCAGTTCGCCAACCGTCAGACCGTGCAGTATGGGTAATGGGTCAACGCCGACAAAGGATTCGAATCCTTTCTGGCGGACAGGACCGTCAACGAAGTCGTTCGGGTTAGGGCGGTCCAGGACGATAAATTCGACATCGTTTTCGGCACAGGCTTCCATCACATAATGCATGGTGCTGATGTAAGTATAAAAGCGGACTCCGACATCCTGAATGTCGAACACGACCACGTCCAAGCCGGCCAACTGCTCGGCTGTCGGCTTCTTGTTCTTTCCGTATAGGGATATGATGGGGACTCCTGTTTTTACGTCACGGCTGTCTTTGATCTCGGCTCCCGCATCGGCCGTCCCGCGGAAACCGTGTTCAGGGGCGAACACTTTCTTTATGTTGATACCCTCTTCCAACAAGGCGTCCAGCAAATGCTTCTGCTGCTTTTCGAGGATGGAGGTTTGGTTCACTACTAATCCGACCTGTTTGTCTTTCAACAGACGGGTAACGACGTCCATACGTTCGGCTCCCAATTTTAGAGGGGCTTTCTGTGGAGTGACGGCCTGGATTTCAGACATTAAGAACAGGCTTAACAGCCAGAAGGCATACCTGATAACTGTTCTCATAGACTCATTCCTTACTATTTGTTTCTGCAAAAGTAACGATTCTTTTTGTTTATTGCGTATCTTTGTCTCTCAATAAAGCGATTGATTGTTATGAACCCTTTAGATATTATTGCCAAATATTATCCGGTAGGTTCGGAGGCGTACCGGATTTTGGTTATTCATAGTAGAAGTGTGGCAGATAAAGCTTTGGCTATAGCCCGGATGCATCCGGAGATGAATCTTGACCTTACCTTTGTAGAAGAGGCAGCTATGCTGCACGATATCGGTATTTTCCGTTGTAATGCTCCCGATATCGATTGCCATGGAGATGCGGAATATATTTGCCACGGTTATCTGGGGGCCGAATTGATGCGGGCGGAAGGTTATCCCCGCCATGCCCGCGTGTGCGAACGGCATACGGGAACAGGTATTACGCTGGCAATGATTGAAGAACGAGGTTTGCCTCTTCCGCACCGGGACTTTATGCCGGAAACCTTGGAAGAACAACTGATTTGCTACGCCGACAAGTTTTACAGCAAAACGAAACTGGACAAAGAAAAATCTGTCGAAAAGGTAAAACAGGGCCTTTCGAAGTATGGAAACGAAACTGTCGAACGGTTTGATAACTGGTGTAAACTCTTTTTAGGGGAATAAAAAGGGATTGGCTCGCTAAATTGTTATACATTTGCCCGCTGTAACACACTGCAAATAACGACGGAATGTTTTTGAAATACAAATGCCTGATTATTTTGTTGCTTTTCCTCACTGGAAACATGATGACTGAGGCGCAGGAACTTATAGCCCCGACCGATACCGTGATGGCCGTTGTGGGCGATACGGTCGTATCTGCCGGACAGGATAGTGTGCTTGCGTTAGACAGTGTACCGAAGAAGCAGACAGGGCTGGACGCTCCGGTTTCCTACCAGGCGAAAGACTCCATCATCATGACGGGAGCGAACTGGGCTTATCTATTTGGGGAAAGCGATGTGAAATATCAACAAATCGAACTTCAGTCCGAGAAAATCGAGATGAATATGGACAGTAGCCTGGTGTATGCCACTTTCGGCCTTGACTCGATCGGGGAGGAATTCGGCTATCCTCTTTTCAAAGATGGCGACCAACAGTATGAATCCAAGACGATGCGCTATAATTTCGGTACGAAAAAAGGATATATCACAGATGTGATCACGCAACAAGGCGAAGGTTATGTGACGGCCGGACGTACCAAAAAGATGGACAACGATGTCCTGAATATGAAGGGGGGACGGTATACGACTTGCGACGAGCATGATCACCCTCATTTCTATATCCAGATGACGAAGGCGAAAGTCCGCCCGAAGAAAAATATCGTGACGGGTCCCGTCTATCTGGTGTTTGAGGACGTCCCGCTTTATCCGATCGGTCTGCCATTCTGTTTCTTCCCGTTTTCGAGTTCTTATTCTTCGGGCATTATCATGCCCACTTTCGGGGATGAAAGTTCGCGTGGTTTCTATCTGCGCGACGGCGGGTATTATTTTGCGTTGAGCGATTATATGGACCTGGCCTTGACCGGTGAAATCTATACGAAAGGTTCTTGGGGACTGTCGGCTCGTTCTTCTTATCGGAAACGGTATAAGTTTTCGGGCAGTTTCAATGCCTCCTATCTGGTTACCCGTTTGGGCGACAAGGGACTTCCCGATTATAGCTTGTCTAAGGACTTCAAGCTGAACTGGACACACTCGCAGGACCCGAAGGCAAATCCGTACCGGACTTTCTCGGCGAGTGTGAACTTTGCGACCAGCAGTTATGACCGTAATAACCTGAACAGCTTCTATCCTGGCTCGCAAGGGTTTGCAGATGCGAACCAGAATACCAAAGGGTCCAGTATCAGTATAACACAGCGTTTCCCGAATAATCCGTTCAGTATTTCGGCTACCATGAATGTGAACCAGCGTTCGAAAGACTCGACGATCTCGCTGACATTGCCTGATATTACAATTACGATGAGTCGTATCTTCCCGTTCAAGCGGAAGAATGCGGTCGGAAAAGAACGTTGGTATGAGAAGATTTCCATGAGTTACAACGGTTACCTGCGTAATAGTATCGATACGAAAGAAGACAAATTGTTCAAGTCGAGCTTGGTGAAGGATTGGCGGAATGCCATGCAGCACCAGATTCCGGTGAGTGCTACTTTCTCTTTGTTCAAGTATTTGAATATCTCGCCGTCGTTCAATTATACCGAACGTTGGTACACCAATAAGGTGGAAAAAGCATACGACATGCAGAAGAAGCAGGTGGTTGCGCGTGATACGACTTATGGTTTCTACCGCGTATTCGATTACAGCACATCCGTTTCAGCTTCCACCACGCTATATGGTTTCTATAAACCGTTGCCGTTTTTGGGTGACAAGATCAAGATGATTCGTCATCGTTTCGAACCTTCGGTAACGTTGAGTTATACGCCTGATTTTGGAGCTTCCAAATATGGTTTCTGGAAAGATCTTATGTATGAAGATCAATATGGACAGACGCAGCAGATCTCTTATTCGCCGTTTGAAGGCGGTATGTTTGGGACGGCCCCTAACGGGAAGTCGGGGAGCGTGAGTTTTCAGTTAGATAACAATCTCGAAATGAAGATCAACTCGGATCGCGATTCGACAGGTGAGCGTAAGATCAGTCTGATCGATAAGTTGTCGTTGGGGATGAGTTATAATATGGCGGCCGATTCGTTCAAGTGGAGTGACTTGAGTGTAGGCTTGCGTCTCAAGTTTTCGAAGAGCTATACATTGAACCTGAACGGTACGTTCGATACCTATACCTATGGCTACGATGAAGCGACGAAGACCGTTCGCCGGTTGGATATTCCGCGTTGGCAGGCCGGTAAAGGATTAGGCCGTTTGCGCCAGACCGGTACAAGTTTCTCTTATACCTTTAATAATGATACGTTCGGCAAATTGTTCGGCAAGAAAGATAATAACGACGATTCCAACAACCCTCCGACAGACCCCAATGCATCGAACGATCCGGAATTCGAACAAATCTCTTCGGGGGAAGAGGGGGACCAGCAGGGTAAAATGGAAGGAGGCCGATTGCGTGGTGCCAAGAAAGATACGGGTGAGTTCGATTCGTATGGCTATATGGTCAATAAAGTGCCCTGGAGCCTTTCGTTCAGCTATAGCATGCAATTGCGTTATGGAGACTTTGACCCGAGCAAGCTCGAATATAAGTACAAGCTTACACATGCATTGAGCTTTAACGGTAATATCCAGCCGACGAAGAACTGGCGTTTTAACTTTAATGCCACCTATGACTTCGATACGCATAAGATATCCTATATGACTTGCAATATCACTCGCGACCTGCATTGCTGGCAGATGACTGCCAGTTTTGTGCCGGTGGGACCTTATAAGTCCTATACCTTCAATATTGCAGTAAGTTCGTCTTTGCTGAAAGACCTGAAATGGCGCCAGAGCAGCAACTATCGTGACGGGCAGAAATGGGAGTAATTCCAATTGTCAATTGATAATTACCAATCTATTGGTGTCTGTCCGGTTGCGATCAGATAATCATTTGCTTTGCTGAAATGCTTGTTCCCGAAGAATCCGCGGTAAGCGGAGAGGGGAGACGGATGAGCCGATTTCAATATCAGGTTGCGGGAGGCGTCGATGAAAGCGCCTTTCCGTTGTGCATACGACCCCCACAGGATGTAAACGATATGGCTTCGCTCTTCTGTCAGGCGGTGGATTACGGCATCCGTGAATTCTTCCCAACCTTTATTCTGGTGTGAGCCGGCTTGGTGTGCACGAACCGTCAGGGTTGCATTGAGAAGCAGGACGCCCTGGTCCGCCCAACGGAGCAGATTGCCGGTTTGCGGTATGGGTTTGCCTAAATCGCTTTCGATTTCTTTGAAGATGTTGACGAGCGACGGGGGAAAGGGTGTCCCGTCTTGGACGGAGAAACAAAGTCCGTGTGCCTGTCCGGGTTCATGATAGGGGTCTTGTCCGAGAATGACTACTTTGACTTTGTCGAATGGACAGTGTTCGAACGCACTGAAGATACAGGGACCAGGAGGATAGATGGTTCTTTGGCGGTATTCTTCTTTAACAAAGGTGATCAACTGGCTGAAATAAGCCTTCTCAAACTCAGAACTTAATCGTTCTTTCCAGCTCTGTTCTATCTTGACGTCCATAACGGTAATTGAAAATTGAAAATTAGAAATTGGAAATTGGAAATTCTCTTTATTACGCGAATATCAGAAATAATTATCAATAATCCATCCTTAATTTTCAATTTTCAATTTTTAATTATCAATTAGATCAAGTACATACCGGCAGCACGGGCTTCACGACGCATTTCTTCCGGCCATATACTTGCTTGAATTTCACCGATATGGGCTTTGCGGAGGTAAAACATACACAAGCGACTTTGTCCGATACCTCCCCCGATACTTAGAGGCAGTTCGTTGTTTAGCAAGCGTTTGTGGAAATATAGTTCTTTTTTTTCTTCCGCGTTGCAAATCTCCAACTGGCGGAGCAAGGCTTCCTTATCCACACGAATACCCATGGAGGACAGTTCGAGCGAACGGTTCAGTACTTCGTCCCAGACGAGCAGGTCGCCGTTTAATCCGACTTGTCCGTTTTCTGCAATTGTCGACCAGTCGTCATAGTCCGGAGCGCGTCCGTCATGTTTCTCTCCGTTGCTTAACTTACAACCGATACCGATAATGAAAACGGCTCCGTATTCTTTCGTAATCGCATCTTCCCGTTCTTTCGGCGTGAAGGTCGGATATTTTTGCAATAAATCTTCGGAGTGTATGAAATGGATTTGCTGGGGCAATGTAGGACGGATTTCGGGAAACATCTCATAGACCAGATATTCGGTACGTACCATGGCTGCGTAGATGCGACGTACGATTTCTTTCAGAAAATCTACATTCCGTTCTTCGGCTCCCATGACGCGTTCCCAGTCCCATTGGTCGACATATAAAGAATGTAGGTTTCCCAACTCTTCGTCAGAGCGGATAGCGTTCATGTCGGTATAGATACCGTAGCCTTTTTCGATTTGATAATCAGCAAGAGTAAGTCGTTTCCATTTGGCAAGCGAATGGACGATTTCAGCTTTGGCATCGTCCAAATCCTTGATCGGAAACGTGACCGCACGTTCCGTTCCGTTCAGGTCGTCATTGATACCCATCCCTTTTAAAACGAACAACGGAGCGGTGACGCGCCGCAACCGTAATTCGGAAGACAGGTTTTGCTGGAAAAAGTCTTTGATCTTTTTGATACCCATCTCGGTCTGCGATAAGTTCAATAAAGCCTTATATCCTGCTGGTTTAATTAAGTAACTCATATACTTGTTGTGCTTTATGTTTGTGAATAATGCGTGACAAAGATACTAATTAATGGCAAAATAGCAATTATGTGCCTTTTTTTATTTGCAAAATGGAAGTGATTGTCGTTAGGATGCTTGCAAAATATCAAAAGTAATCTTTTTTTGCCCGTTCATTTGTTTTCCTGCAAGATTATATATACTTTTGCGCTGTCTTTGGCTGGGTAGCTTAGCTGAATAGAGCGTCAGATTCCGGTTCTGAAGGTCGTGGGTTTGAATCCCACCCTGGTCACAAGCCTAAAAATCAGTATTTTAGAAGTTTAAGCCGTATTTCTTTTATGGATTTACGGCTTTTATTTTGCTTACTTTTGCTTGAAATCGCTACTTTTGCTTGAAAATGTTTCGCAATAGTTTCGCAAAAATATAGAGGTATGGCCACATTTAAGCATGAAGTACAAAAGCAGCGGAAGGACGGTACTTTTAATGTAAAGATACTTGTCACTCATAACAGACAGTTGAAGAGATTGCCGACTGGCATTTATATCACCAAAGATGATATGACGCGATCAGGCAAAATCAAAAACCAGAAAGTATTAGATCAGATAGATGATTTGATAAGGCTATACAGAAAAAAAGCAAATGAACTTTCTATTGCAATTAATACCATGACTATAGATAAATTGGCAGATTATCTGTGTGAGCCGGAAATAGCCTCTATCGATTTTATAGAAGTGTTTCGTGATTACATAGATGAGAATGCAGATAAGAAAGGTTTGAAAAATTACAGATCGGCGCTAAACTCTCTTATTAAATTCATAGGAAGGGATAGGTTGGATGTTTCGGAAATAACTGTTGCTTTTCTGGAAAAATATGAGACTTATCTTGGGAAAGGCCGTGCGGTGTCTTTGTATCTTGGCAGTATGAGGCATGTTTATTTTTATGCGAAACAAAAATACAACGACGAAGATGCAAAAAGGATATTGATACCTTATTCTCCATTTTCAAGATATAAGGTTCCTCGTCAGAATATTGCTGAAAAAAGAGCGATTAGTGCTGATCTTGTCCGGGAGATAATAAAATTGCCCTATGACACTACAAGTAGGGGAAATAATAAAGAAAATCGTTATAATCTGGCAAAGGACTGCTTTATACTATCATTCTGTCTTATTGGAATGAACTCTGTTGATTTGTACAATGCGGAAATATGCGAGAATAGCGAAATTGTATATTGTCGGACTAAAACAAAGGATCGCAGAAGTGACAACGCAAAGATTCGAATAAAGATACATCCCCTCATATTGCCCATAATTAAAAAGTACATGGATAAAACAGGAAAAAGAGTTTTTAGGTTTTATCAAATGTATGCCGATCAGTCGACATTTAATGCCGCTCTAAATAAAGGATTGAAAGCTGTTGGAAAAAAGATTGGTATTCCCGATCTTGAATTTTATGCAGCCCGCCATTCTTGGGCCACGATAGCAAGAAATGATTTGAATACTGATAAGTCAACCATAGATGAAGCCTTGAACCATGTTGATAAGAATCTTTCAGTTACAGATTTGTATATAAAGAAGGACTTTTCGATTATTAACAAGGTTAATAAGTCGGTTTTAGATTATATATTCAATTTTACATAACCCGCCGGCGACATTACCGGCGGGACATCCAAACGTGATACGTTGGGTACGAAGCCCCAACATGCAGATTTATCTTGTTTTATGTAGCAATATTATGAAGCGACAGATATTCTTGTATGCTTATTGATTGTTTCCCAGATTCGAACGTACGCCTTTCGATTTTCTTCTTTAAAGTCAATCCCAGTATCGTCGATAAATATTTCATGCGCCAGAACCACATAATCGGTATTCTGTACATAGATAGATAACTCCGATCTTTCCGGCCGGGAAGAGACAGATATTATAATGTCACTCTTTGCGATCAGTTTCTCGATCATGATTCGCTGGATTCCTTTCAGTACATCTAATGTTGTCATAATATTAATCTCCATTATATCTATTGTTAGCATAGTAATTTGTCAGTGTGTTAGCCATGAAAGCCATAGAACAAGTACCAACATTGCGTTTTGCATCCTGGCTTTCGCATTGCTTCTTATTCAAGTTGAAAAGCTGGTACATCTTCATCGCCTTGTCATAGGAACTTCTTTCGTCCTTCCAAGCCTCTTTTAGGCATTCGCTGAACGTCAATACATGATTGCGGTACTTCTTGCCAGCCTTGAACATTGACCAAGCGGATTTCATGATTCTTGCTTTGTTGTACTTTGGTGCTTCCATTGTCTTGTTGTTTTATTATTACGATGCAAATGTAAGTAGTTTGTTTTACATTACAAAGTAAACGATAGTAAAAATGCATACATTTAACGTTATTTTGTAAGTGGTTTATTTTACGTTTCGCTTTTTGAGGTATATTTGCAACAAGTAATAGAAAAGATTATGAATAGAATAAAGGATTTATTGAAAGAGAAAGGTGTAACGATCAACGAACTGGCCGATAAAATGGGGATTAGTCGAGTAACGTTATCCACTCAAATTAATGGCACTGCTAATATTGCCTCTTATGAAAAGATTGCTACAGCCTTAAATGTCCCTATGTGGCAGTTGTTTGCCTCTCCTAGTGAGATTGCAAAGGAACAAGGAACAGGCTTACACTGTCCTAATTGCGGCGCCAAACTTGAATTGAAGAAAGTAGAATGATTTATTAACACTTAAATATAGATTATCATGGAAAGTATTACATTGTTTGTTTCGATTGTGATTATCGTGTTTGGAATATTGCAGATCATTTTGTTTTTTAAGATTTGGGGGATGACTAATAATGTATCTAAAATTGAAACTGCATTATCAAATACGGAAAATAGAGAAGATAAGTTTGATTGGAAACGTGATTTTTGTGTACTGATTGCGTCTGGCAAGAAAGAAGAAGCAAAGGTGTTGTTATTAAGAAATATAATAAATAGTTTATCCTTTAGAAATGTTATAATCAGTAATAATGAAAGTTTTAGAAATAAAGAATTGGATAATCTTAATAAAAAATATTCTGTCTATTTGAAATCAATAGGATTAAATATTTCGGATGTAGATTTTGATAATCCAATATATAAGGAAGTGATTAAATAAATACATTATTTGTAGATAGGATGTAAAAGCCCGGCTGACCGGGCTTTTACATCCTAACAGGCAATCCCAAGTCACTGAACTGCAAATAAAACCAGTAAAATGTTTGTGGGTAATAAAATAATTACCTATATTTGTGTCGTAATAATAAAAACAAGATATGCCTACGATATTCATCTTATTTGGTTTTCGCTTCTCTTTTTACGCAAACGACCATGAACCTATTCATGTTCATGTAACAAAAGGGAATATAAGTGCAAAATTTACATTGTTCCCTGTTGCTTTGGTAACAAATAACGGGTTGAAGTCGTCAGAAATAAAACTTGTTGAATCAGTAATAGAAGAAAACCAAGAGATTATAGCAGAACATTGGAATAAGTTTTTTAATAAAGCTAAATAAATTGAGTCATGGGAAATATTGTTGTAGAAAAAGTTTGGTTGACCGATACGGAAGTGTGGATTCGCACCGCCGATGGCAAAGAGGCTTGCGAAAAGTTTTCAGACTTTCCAAGATTGAGATTTGCGACACCAGAACAGCGTTCGGATTTCACGTTGAGTAATGATGGTATCCACTGGGAGGGTATAGATGAAGATTTGAGTTTTGAGGGGTTTTTCATGGAACGTCCTTCCAATCCGTTATACGACGTGTTTATTGCGCATCCGGAACTTAACGCATCTGCGATTGCTCGCAGGATGAAAATGTCACAGAGCTTGTTTGCTCAATATGTAAGCGGGACGAAAAAGCCATCTAAAGAGCGTTACAACGAAATATTGCAGACAATTAGAAACGTAGGTCGTGAATTGACTGCGGTTTGAGTAAAAAAGTGCTAATTGATTAAGTAAAAAAGAAGAACGACAATCAATCCGAAGACTGGCAGTTCTCTTCCTCTGGCACTACCACCACTCCGGCAAGTCCTACACCTGCGAATACAGAATGTAGGGGAGAAGGTGATTTGATTGGAAAATAGTATATTTGCATATCAAAATAAAATCTTCATGGAAGAGAACAAACAAGACATATTAAGGATTCATATAGAGAACTCACAGCCTGTTGAAGTCGCAGACTTTACAAAGACGATGAATGCCTTTGGAGCTTTGTTTGCGTCTTTTGCCCAGAAAAACGGGAAATCCAAAGAAGAGGCGAATGCCAAATTGTACGTAAGTAAAATCATTGAAGGTAGTATTGATATTCACCTTGTTGAATTGGCTACTATGGGTATTATCCCTTTTGTGGAAAATTCGAACTTGATTCTTGATTTTGCAAAACACATAAAAAGCATATACGATTATTATGTGAAGGGATCTTCCTTTAAGCCGGAGTTAACGCCTGCTGATCTAAGAAATGTGCATGACATGGTTTCGGTTCCAGCTAATGACAGAAATGGTGTTATGTCTGTTCAGGTCATACGTGGAAATGTTGACTCCATATTATATAGCGGGTGTACATTTAACTATATTGAGGGGAATGGCATACAAAACAAATCAGATTATGAACAAAAAGAAATAAGGTCTGTTTCCGACAATGGGGATGTATACAAGAAGCAATTAATGGCCATTTACCAAGTAAGGAAAGGAGAGGGTGTAGGGAATAAGGCTATAATCGATGCTATATCAAGCAAGGCTTTAGCTCTTTTATTCGATTCTAAGGTCTTAGAGGATGAGATTTTGAGGTATGAGATTAATCCTATAAAAAGTGCATACTATGTTGATGTCATGATCCTAACGGCACAAGGAAGGCCAGCCGCGTATAAGGTCATGGCTTTGCATGATATCATCAGCTTAGATGAATAAATTAGGTGTTTTTATTTCCATATTTTACTAATATGGAAGCTCAAACAATCTAACATGCCATAAAACATATGAGTAAAGTGTTAAATTTTTTGCCTATTTGGAATGAAAGAGCGAATTTTGCACTGTGAAAATGAATAAGGAGCCTCGTTAGGTAATCAACCCTGGCAGAGGCTTTGTTATATATGCAGTAGCAATGCCTAATATCAAACTAAAGTCAATTGAATATATGGAAGCGGCTCAAGAACTTATAAATAAGAGAATATACAATGCAAGTGTACATTGCTCTTATTATAGTAGATTGATGCAGATGAAATATATTTTAGCGCATCATAAGAGGCCTATTGATTACAATACTCAAAATGAAAAAAGGGAAAAAGGAAGTCATGAGTATATTATAACAGAGATTTCAAATCGAATAAGCAATAGGTCACAATCTTTAAGGATTGTACAATGCTTCAGAGCTTTAAAATCATTAAGAATTGACGCAGACTATAAAGATGTCCTTTTAAAAGCGGATGATAGTACACTCGCAAAACAGATGTCTGAAGGTTTGAAACAAAAGTTGAATGCACAATTTGGAAATATATATGAAGACAATAAAGAAACACATTGAACAATGGTTTTCCACGATGATTTGCAAATATCCGTGGATTAGATTTGTTTATGAGATATCAGATAATGGGTCTAAGCATCGTATTTGTGTGTATCCGAGCGAATTAATTAACAATAATGGAAATTATTGTAATGACGAGATTAATTTTGCTCTTTCTTTGGATAGGATATTTCCAAATAACGATATTTTGTTTAGCATAGAAAAGGAGCTTTTTTCTTGTTCTAAAAACGCAAAAGTTTATGATATCAATAATAATAGGGTTATTGATATGAGTACATCTGAAAACTTAAAGTATAAATCAAGTAAGGTATATAACAATAATATTTCAGATTATTGTTCATATGCTTTAGCTGCTTAAATCAAACATGTATGGGCGAAGTAAAAAAAGCAAAATTTTCTTTTGAGAAATATATAATAGAAGATGCTACTATCCATGTGTCAAACAAGAAAATGGATAAGACAATAAATTTCAACTTTGAACTTAAAGGATTAATTGATAAGGATCAAAAAATCTTCGAGTTGACATTGGAAACATCTATTAAAGATAAAGCAGAATCATTTCTTATAGAAATATCAGCGGTCGCAACATTTAAATATGTAGAAGATGAAAATGGTGATATTCCAATGCCGTTCCTTTTGCATAATGCTCCTGCTATTTTGTTCCCTTATATAAGAGCGTACATAGCAAATCTTTCGGCATTATCTGGAATACAAACAATATTGCTTCCAACTATAAATATGTCTGGGTTAGCAAAAGAATTGGAGCGGAATATTAAATATAAAGAAAAGAAGCCGGAATAACCTCCGGCTTTATTTTTATCCTCTTTCCTCCAACACCTTCTTAAGCCTCTGCAACCTCAGTATATCACTTGCAAAGGTCGGATTATCCCAATTCCTCTTAACCGATCTGACATGCACATCAATGTACTTGCTTAAATCAAATATATTCTCACACTCGCTTAACCGGATCTCGTTAAACGTCACTTGGTAGCTCTCAAACCAGGCTATTAGCTGTTTTAATTCTTCGCTCATGTTTTTTTTCGGGCAAAGATAACTACGAAAAGATATTTTATCAACAATGTATTGTTGATATGAGGATTAATTTGTAATTTTGTGCAAACGGCTTAATTTAAAATGGATTATTATGTCTTTACAACAGAAGCCGTGCGTGTTTAGTAAAATCGTTGAAATACGATCTATCAGGGATCAAAAAGCAAGATTATCAGAAAGAGAAAGAGAATTAACCAAGCCTATCTTGACAGACTTAGATATGATCCCGACATTGTATGAATGGTTTAAGGAGATTGTTTCTCAGCAGGAAGTTTTTCGAGCTAATGTCCCCCAAAGAAAGAAATTCATTTTCATAATTTTAATTTTGTATTCTCCCGGTGCTCTTGCCGATGGAAAAATGAAAAGGGGATTAAGGGATAAACTTGCTGAAGTATTTGGTCTCAATGGGAAATCCACTATTTCCGATAATTTAAACGGGTTGTATCTATCTTATCAGCTGTATAAATACTTTAGACAAGATATCCATCGTATATATAACGAAATAATGGATAGGATTGGATAATATTCACTCAATTAACAATATTCACGACAATGGTTCTGTTGTCGTGAATAATTGTAATGATCCTTCCTATAGCTGGCCTATGCTATTTAAATTTGACTCAATTAATTATAAAAAGCATGGCGTTGACACAAAAACAAGAAATGTTCTGCAACTACTACCTCGAATGCGGAAACGCTTCTGAGGCTTATCGACGGGCATATAGATGTAATGGTAAGTCGGACAATGCAATTTGGGTAGAGTCTTCGAAGCTCTTGAACAGCCCTAAGGTTGCCCTAAGGATAAGAGAGCTCCAGTCTCAAATGAGGAACCGGTCTGATATAACCAAAGACGAAGCGGTAGGGATTCTTGCCGATATTGCTCGTGCCAATATTGTCGACGCGTTGGAGGTAAAGTCTAATGAGATGTTTACAACAATCCTGATCAAAGATATCTCTAAATTACCGTCAAGCATACAACGTTCCATTCTTTCGATTAAATCAACAGATAAAGGATATGAGTTAAAGCTCTATAATAAGATTGATGCAATAGATAAGCTATCTAAGCTGTTGGGTTGGGATGCTCCTATAAAGCAAGAGGTAAAACAAGAAGAAGGAAGTGGTTTTGTAATACAGGTCATTGATAAGAGGGAGGACGCGGATCATGGCGATAATTAAAACGACTAAAATATTTACAGAAGTTGATAATGCCATCCACTCCGGCTATAAGGTTGTCTCTGCTCAGGGTAGTTCGCGTAGTAGCAAGACGTACAACATCCTTATCTATCTATTATCTCATATCCTCACAAACAAAAAGTCTCTATCCATTGTCCGAAAGACATTGCCTGCGTTAAAAGGTTCTGTGTTTCGCGATTTTAAAGAGATTATGCAGGATAAGTATAAGATATGGGATAATAGATGTATGAATAAGTCTGAAATGATTTATACACTTCCGAACGGTTCATTTGTTGAGTTTTTCTCGACAGATGATGAGCAGAAGATCAGAGGTCGTAAACGAAATATCTTATACTGCAATGAGGCAAACGAAATTTCATTCCTGGAATGGCAACAGCTCGTTATGCGTACTACCGATTTTTCCATTGTTGATTACAATCCATCCTTTTCGGACGAACATTGGTTGTGTGAGTTGAACAAGGACCCACGTACATATCACTTTATTTCGACCTACAAGGATAATCCATTTCTTGAACAAACTATTATTGACGAGATAGAGTCGCTTCAATACAAGAACAAAGTGTTGTGGACTGTATACGGATTAGGATTGCAGGCAATGGCAGAAGGTCTTGTCTTCCCCGAATACGAAATAGTGAATGAATTTCCAGAACAAGCCAAGTTTGTTGCAGCCGGACTTGATTTTGGATACAGTTCGGACCCTACCGCTATAGTTAAATGTGGGGTACTTGATAATAGGCTGTATTTGGATGAGCAGTGTTACCGGACGCATATGCTCACAAGCGAAATCATCAAAGAATTGAAGAAGCTAGGATTGTTTGTTTACGCAGATAGTGCCGACCCTAGGTTAATACAGGAGATTGCTAATGCGGGGATTATTATCTTTCCCGCCGATAAATATAAAGGATCCGTCATGGGAGGCTTGTTTAAAATGATGGAGTATAAAATATGCGTTACTCGTAGGTCTGTCAATTTGATCCGAGAGCTTAAAAATTACGTTTATGAGCAAAATAAAGATGGTAAATTTATAAACGAGCCTATTGATGCTTACAACCATCTTATAGACGCTTCTCGGTATTATACGATAGGGAAATTGCTCGGTAAGGTATTAACTACGCACCAGTATTCTAAGGAAGATTTAGGAATTTATTAAAAATTAAGATATGGCATCGATATTGAATTACATAGTGGATTTGTTTAGGGGCGGATCTTTAAATGGGACAAGCACTAACAAAGACTTAATGACTTTGATCGCAGAAAAAAATATAAGTCGGGCGATGGAGTTGTTTCAAAATCGAGATTTGGAAGTTATGGAAGCAATAAAAGAATACGATCCTGCTCTCCATGATGTAATGAATCGCAAAAATAAACTCAGAAAGGACAAACAGCCATATATCACGGAAAAACTCCCTCGTAGATGGCAGGCCTATATAAATGAGGTTGCATTGTTTTATCTGTTGGGGCAACCGATAAAATGGAGCAAAAATGATCCCGACGTGCAAGATGTTGCTTTTGACGCATATACTCAGTTTTTGAAGGATACCCGTTTCAACACTACCATGCGTCAGGCTAAACGTTTAGCAGGCGCCGAGACGGAATGTGCTAAATTGTACCATATCTACCGCAACGAGGAAACCGGAAAAGCGGAGGTGAAAGTTGTTTTGCTGGCAAAATCTTTGGGCTATACCTTGCGTCCTCTTTTCGACCAGTACGGGACCATGTTGGCTTTCGGTTATGGATATTACTTGAAAGAAGGAGTAAACACGATAGAACATTTCGATATCCAGACTCCAAAGTTTATTTATAGATGCAAGAAAAATGATCGCGGATGGGAGGTTCTGCCCGTAATTAATCCTACTGGTAAAATCAATATCATCTATTATCAACAGGAAAAAGAATGGGAGGGCGCACAGTCTCGTATAAATAGGGACGAGTATGTCGATTCAAAATCTGCCGATACTGTCAACTATTTTGCAGATCCAAAAGCTAAAGTTTCGGCAGATGTGTTGGCTTCTCTTAGTGATCCAGATAATGTAGGGGAAGTTATTAGGATGCACGGACCAGATAGTATGTTCGACTATGTAGCACCACCGGATTCCGTCGAACTCAAGAAATTTGAAAAAGACATACTGAAAGAATCTATCCTTAATGACACCTTTACTTTTAACTTTTCACCGGAGAATACGAAAGGCTTGGGCACGTTAACAGGAGAGGCTTTAAAGCGTGCAATGGCTCCATCTTATATGAAAAGGGACAATCGCAAGGAAATATATGAGATTGCGGTAGACCGCGAAAAGAATCTGATATTGGCCATCATGAAGAATGTAACTCATATAGAATTACGCTCTAAACTGGAGGTTTTAGATATTGATTTTGAGTTTTCCGAACCATTTCAAGAAGATATAGATAAGAAGTGGGCAGCAATAGGCGAATTGTATAACGACGGTATTATATCTCTTGAAACAGCCGTGAAAATGCTTAGTATAACGGATAAACCAGAGGATGAAATACGAAAGATATTGGAGGAAAAACGACAAAGAACTATTAATAATGAAATCAATCAAGCAAATGGTAATGCCGGTTCGTCTGACTCCAATCAACAATGAAAATTCCGGCACTATAGAAGTTAAAACCTCGCTTAAATGGTGGTACAAGATATATTTATTCACAAAATTGATAATTAAAATATTATGGCAACGGAAGTAACATTTAGCAAGCAGGGAGATAGGTATATATCGGATTCCATATCGCTTGAATCAAGCGATATCGTTCTACATGTAGAACTGAAAGATAAGGGCGATATCGTTTTGGAAAGAAGCATTACTGGTGATAATTGGGTGGTCGCGGCTTATCCCGCCCGAAACGTCATACTTTGGGAGAATGGGGTAATAGGCAAATCTGGACAGACGGTAAGACTCGTGACAACAACGGAACCATCTAAAATCTATGTACTGCAATGATAACTCTCAAGAATATCAATTTATCCAGCATTGATCTTTCGAGCATAGACTTGAGAGGGATAAAGCTGGGACTTGGAGGACGTGGTGGCGGTTCCAGCGACGGTTTCCCGCAACTTCCGGGCGATGTCACCCGCTGGCATTTTGGCGGCCTGACGAACGAGATGATGGCGGCTATGGACGATCCGAGGATTGAGGATGCGGATGGCAAAGGTAGGTTCCTATCCTTCAAGAATTTCGCTTGGGGTGGAATGAGTGGGGTAGGTGGATATACAGAGAACTATAATAGTAATAAATGGTATAAGGTAGAATCAAGAATTGATGCCACTTGGACTTATAAGTCTTTTAATGCAAGATCAATAAAGGATAATAGATTAGCTCAATTATTTTATCAATCATCACTAAGTGATACTGGATTTAGGGTTTTATCATGTACTATCAAAGTTTCTGGTTTAACAGACGGACAAGGAATTGAATATGTTTCTAATGGAACACAACAATTTGTTATAATGAGAATTGAAAATGATGGTATATATCATCTACCAAGTTTTGATTTTGGAGCTAAAAATGCTTATTACGGATTCAAGTTCTTAAAATTACAGGAATCTTGCAATATCACCATCGAACAACTACCCCTCTACCCCGGCTTTATCCTCGGTGACGGAGTAGACGACTTTGCAGTTACAGAGAAGGAGCTTAACTTCGAGGATACCTATACGGTGTACACGGCGTTTATTCCGTTTCAGAATAATCCGGCAAGGAATATGATTTTGTGTGGAGCTGATAGCAAAAAAACTTTTTCCATGCAATATTCGTCTTTGGTTTATGTATCTTTTATAGCGGGTAATAACTATTATATAAATGCTGATTTTGTTAATGGGCTTAATTTGTTTGCTTGTAAACGAAATGGTAATAATATATGTATTAAGAACTTATTAACTAATAAAGTTGTAACAGGTACGTGTGGGGACTGGGTGGAAAACGCTGGGCTATATTATTTATGGAAGAATGCAACTTATGCATCTTTTGCTAGAGCCGGCATCGCCGGTCAGATCATCGACAACGGTCACTTTACAACCGATGAAGAGGATGAAAATATTCTCAACTGGCACAAAAAGCAATATCCCTGGCTCTTCCCCGACCAGGCATGGACTGTCACCGGCAAAACCAACGAGGACGAAGATCGTGCTACTATTGCCAACATTACGGGCAATGGTAATGATCTTGTACTGTCGAATTTTGGGTTTGCAGAAGGGAGTGGGTATGGGTTGTATGCTGAGAATTATTCTAATTCAAGATGGTTTATCAATAACAGTATTACGGCTACAAAAAAGAGTGATACATTTAATGTTACTTCTATCAATCAAGTTGCAGTTCAGATTCAATATATCGCAGAACTATCACAATCTCCCTACACCGTTCCTTCTTATACTATAAAAGTTACAGGTCTTACAGATGGTCAAACGGTTAATTATAGGGTATCGGGAGGCATTTCTTATCCTATAACACAAGATGGTATATATATATTACCTGGATTTGATTTCGCAGGCATGGGATCATGGTATGGATTTCAGTTCAATAAGGTACAAGAAACCTGTGACATCACCATCGAGCAAATCCCCGAATACGAAGGATACCTGGTTACTGATGGGGTGGATGATATAGCATCTTCCAATACTGTCGTTTACGAAGCAGATTTTACATTTATAGGTGAATGGAAATTCATTCAAAAGGATGATACTGTGGCTGGTATAAATAGTGTGTCTCATTTATATATACAAAATAGATACAATAGAGGTGCTACTGTAATGATAAATTCAACTTTTGAAAACAAGAAAAATATCACCGACTATATGACATTTAAAGCTATAACGTCTAAAGGTAAGGCTTATGATGAAAATTGGAATGAAGTTGATTTATTATACGGTGATGGAAATAAAGGACTATCTCAAGTGAGTATTGGAGGACAAGGGGGCTCTGATTTTTGTCATATGATTTTTAAAAATATGGCTTTGTATATGAATAAGGTATTTTCCAAAGACGAATGTATCAAAGCCTACAACTACCTCCAAACCCTAAAAGCAAAGTAACATTAAAAATTAATTGAATATGAAATACGCAATAGTAAACATTGTATGGGCAAAGTCCCACGGAATAGAAGTCCTACCGGAAATGAGGACAAGTGTAGACCAGAGCAAGGTAATCTTGCATGAAGAATACCTTGCACCCTTCGATGATGAAGATTTTCCTCGCTATAGTTTTAGCGATCCGTCTTTTGTCGAACTACTGAATAGTGAAGAATGGACTTATCCAGAAGGAGAACAACCCGTAATCAATAGGCAGTTCAGCAGATTATTGGCTTTGGACGAACTGGACAAGGAGGCTACAGAAGAGATAAATACATATGGCCTTTCCCCGTCGGAAGCCTTACAGGTCAAAGATCAATACCCCGAATGGGAAACCGGAATAAACGTCAAAACCGGTGAACGATACCGAGTTGAAGATGTCCTTTGGGAATGTGTTAAAGATCATCTCACACAAGAGAACTGGAAGCCTAGCACAGCTACCCTAAGCCTGTGGAAAATAGTAGACGCAGAAGAACATTCCGGCACGATAGAAGATCCTATTCCATATAAGCAAAATATGGCACTTGAATTTAACAAGTACTACACGCAGGACGGAGTATTGTACCTCTGCATACAGGCTATGACACCGGGACCGTACGATTTAAAGGATGTGCCGGCGCATGCGCAGCCGATCAAGCAGTGACAAGCAACAGTCGGTTGGAATATAATAATCCCTGCAAGAAGACACAATCCTATTCTTCTTATAGGGATTATTATTTATATGGTATTGTTTTTTGTTATAAAGTGGCACAATTTTACGACAATGAATCTATTGTCGTATTTCATTAAGTTAAATATTTCTCTCCCAATTAGCTACTTAATACTTTTATGCTGAATTAAAAACGATCAAACATGAAAGATAAAATTTTCAACTCCTTAAAACAGAATTATTCAAATCTTGGGTTAAGCGATGAAATCTTGAAGGGACAGGCCGAAGCTCTTGCTAATACAGGCTTTGTAACTGATGAAAATCTACAGGCCGTTGTTGATGGTCAAAAAACATTCTTGTCTTCTCTTCAGAGTGGTATTGATAAGCGGGTAACTGATGCTGTCAATAAAGCAAAAGGGGAAAAGAAAGAAGAATCTGCTGGTGGGGGCGAGCAGAAAAAAAACGAACCCGATTTGCAGAAGATGATTGAAGACGCACTTACTGCAAAACTGCTTCCCATTCAAGAAGAGCTTAATGCTTATAAAGCAAAGGAACAGCAGGCTGTAAGGGCTAATATGATCGCTTCTAAGGCGAAAGAACTAGGTATACCGGAATGGAGAGCCAAAGAGGGATTTGCCATCACCCCGGAAATGGATGAGGCTGCAATTAACTCTTACTTGGCAGGCGTAAAGCAAAACATTGTTACCGCAGGGCTTGAGAGTAGTAACGCATCTGGCGTTCTGTCTACTTCAGAGGAAAAATCTAAAGAAATGGCTGAAGAATGGGCAAAAGGTCTTCCAGATGCAAATTAACCATTAAAAAATAGAAACAAATGGGAGTTAAATTCGAAGGTAAATCTTATGCTGGCAACATGCCGGTATTTTGGCGTGGAGAAGCCAAAATCCTCCCTGGAGGATATAAACTGTTGCAGACTTTCCCAAAAGGGACAGTAATTCCCAAAGGGACACCATTACATATTGTTATCGGAACCCTTACTGCGGCTGTATCCAAATATGCAAAAGTCGTATCTGGCGGAACAACCACAAAACCGAGAGTCCCTAAAGGAACTTTATTTCAGATTAATGATATCGTAATGAAGGAGGGGGAAACAACCGGTGTTACGGTATCTTCCATTGATACGTCAAATGCAGATTATGATGTATTGACATTGTCGTCTGCTATTTCGGGGCTTGTGGCAGACGATGTTCTTATTGAAGCGACGGCTACAAGTAGTTCTGCGGCCAAGTATGAACCAAACGCGGTTGTTGGTGAAGACACTGAACCTTTGTCCGGCGGTGATCAAGACACTGTTTCGGCTGCGTATGACGCAGTTGTCCTTTTGGGATATACAGTGCAATTACCCGCTTCATGGATGCAGGGTATCTGTATGAAAAACAACCCTAATATTATTTACGTAAAACAGTAATACTATGGCAGAAAGATTAAAGTATAGTTCTCTTTTTGGAGAGCTCACAAGGCAAACTCAATTGCGTTTTGATGCGGTATCAAGACAACATAAGTTGTTATTCGATAACGTGTTCTATGAAAGATTTTTCAGTTGGGATTATCCTACCATTGGGTTAAATTTCGAAGAAATCAAAGGCAAGTATAATGTCACTATCGCGGCTGCAACAATTGACGATAAGTCGAAAGAACCGGTATTGGGCACTCATGGGCTTGAAACTATTGCTCAAAAGGTGCTCCACCATGCAATTACACTGCCTTTGACCATTGATGATTACAGAAAGATTCTGGAAATTCTGGACAGCAAATCAATTCCGGAAGAAGTCGCAAAAAGACAGCTTATTGACCTGATGTGGGGTAATGTTAGAACTCCGGTTCAAGGCGTACAGGCAAAACTGGATATCATCGCTATGGGGGCGTTATCTAATGAAGGTATTGCCACATTGGATGAAACGAATAACCCTGAGGGTGGTGTTAAAACGACTATCGATTATAACATGCCTGCCGAAAATAAAGGTAAGGTTACTCTGAAATGGAATGATGAGAACATTGCTAATGTAGATGTATTCGAAGATATTCAGACCATCGTAGATGCTTTCTCCGATAAAGTAGTCTTTGATCGTATCTTGCTTGCTCCTTCTAAAATTTCTTATATTCTTCGAAGCAAGAAGATGAAGCAGGTAATTTTCGGAACAGATAAGCAGAATAGCCCATTGCTGCTGAATAATCTCAACGAATTTATGAGATCTAATGAATTGCCGGTCTTGGAACCGGTTAGACGTCAGTGTTTGATTCAGAACAATGGTACATTCACCCCTTACAATCCGTGGAATGCAAAGAACCTTGTCTTTATTCCTTCCGGCAGTTTGGGGACAATCAAAAATGCCTATGTCAATAACGAATTAAGGCCTGAACCCGGCGTTACTTATTCCAACTATGGTCGCATTCGTGTAGCTCAATGGGGAGTAGGTGAAACTCAGAACTCGAATGGTGTTGAGTTTGTAAAGGCTGAAACATTTGCTTTGCCTGTGATCACGGAGATCAATGGTATTGCGTCGTTGAACACAGAACCCGATTGATAATGAAAATCGCTGATTACATAACACAAAAGATCGGCTCCTTCGGCATTGAATTGTCGGAGGCCGATCTTGTGGATATAACTTTGAATAGTTCTATATCACTTGAAAGTGAGATTGCTCAAGATAATATAAATGAAGTAAATAAGGCTATTGCCGAATTTATTCCATCATTGCTGGCTCGTCCTACATCTGTTAATGAGAGTGGGTTTTCTGTTTCTTGGGATAAGGACGGTATCAAAGTGTATTATTCATTGTTATGTAAGCAATTAGGCATAGAGGATGTTTTATCAAGTAGAATCTCTGACGCTTCAATGTATTGGTAATGTATTATGCACCTCACATATTAGAAAGGAAAGTCGTAAAGGAATACGAATACGACAAAGATGGCAATCCTATTCAGGGAACAGGCGAAGATAGTTGGGAGCTAGTTTGTAAGTGTAAATGTTACGATCAGAGTGCTGACCGTGCCTATACAGTTAATGGTGTTACTTACCCTTACAAATATCGTGTTGTGACAGAAAAGGTAAAAATTAATGCCGGAGATGTCGTTCGTGTTTTGAATGCTGACGGTTCTATTCGTGGTGAGGGGATAGTAATCAATCCTATGACAACGGATTATCTAAACTATGGACAAATATGGCTGGAATAATTACTGCTAAATATGATTTTTCAGATGTTGATAACTTCTTTGAAGAAGTTTTTAGCGAAGTATTCGCTCATCTTGTAGAGATGGGGGAAAGGGCTTATGAAACGGCTGTTAGAGAAGGGAAATATAACAATATTACGGGAAATCTACGCAGTTCGTTAGGCTATGTGGTGGCTCAGGATGGAAAGATAATCAAAGAGGGAGGATTTAAGCAGATTCAGGGACGTGGAGAAAACTACGAAAAGGTATATTTCACCACCAAAGCGCGGAAAACAGTCCAGTTTTGGGCGCGAGGTAAGTCCGGCGATGGTAGTGATGGAAGCCGACAAGGTCTTGAATATGCGAGAAGCCTTGCCTGTAAATCGAAAGGTTTCACACTTATTGTCGTTGCGGGTATGGATTATGCAAGTTTTGTCAATAGCAAGGGATTATGTGTGATTGATGATGCAGAGATAACAGTAAGGACAATGCTGCAATGATAGTTACAACAGACATACAGACTATACTTTATAAAGATGCCCAAAAACTGGGAATCAAGAAGGTGTATAAAGACGGAGCGGTTCCCGAAGGAGACGTGAAGTCCGAGCGGGTTGTTATTATCGTTAATTCGGTAGAGCCGGGCATCTATTGGAAAGCAGGATTTGTTCATGTGAATATCTGTATCCCTTATCTTGATCGTAAAGGAACAGCTCCTCTTACAAGACTTAATGCTTTAGAAAGGTTGGCTGTCAAGGAATTACATGCCACTTCTACTTACGACGGTACATCTTATACATACGAGGTCGATACGACAAGGATAGAAGAAAACAGGGATTTAAAATGTTTCTATGTAAATGTGAGAATATTATTTCAAGTATTAAATGTAAAAGAATAAGAATATGGCAGGAAGAACAGTATCCGTGATTGGAGTAAAGCAAATTCTTTATGGAGAGCCATTAGAAGCAGCTCCAACTTATGCAACACTTGAATCATTGTTTACTTCTTTCAAAGAAGTTCCCAATGTACATCAAGGTACATATGAGTTTACCGAAGAAGACGGTACAACAACAGAGTATAAGGACGAATTGACCGGACAGACATACCGATCATCTTTTGAAGCAGGATCAGTAAGTCTAAACTGGACGATTGGCGCCTATGACTTTGACACTAAGGCAGAATTGATGGGTGGTAAACCATTAGATGATAGCAAAGGCTGGGAAAGAGGAAACTCAGGGGAACAGCGTTATAAATGCGTTGTTGCTGTATCTAATGATAATGTAGCGATTATTTTCCCTAAAGCAAATGTTATCGGGCGCGGAGCGTCTACCGATGGAGCCGTTGGTTTAGCTATTTCAGCCATTCCTTTGAAGGTTTCAACTACCATTGCATCCGAATATCAGTTTGATGTTGAAGGCAAGACTTTAAAGGGAATTTAAAGTACCATTAATGAATCACAACAGAAAGGGGCAGGCGGATACATTCTGCCCGTCCCTTTCTTGCTTAATATGAATATCCAATGAACAAAGCAGCAAATTTAGTCGCTAACGCTATTTTAGGCGATGACCTCAAAGTCGTCATTTTGGGAAGTAAAGCATATACCATTCAGTCTCCTACAATAGCTGTTATATGTAAATCAATAAAATATCTGTCTTGTATAGATCGTACCACAACAGGTAAAGAAGAACTGAGTAAAGCAAAAGAAGATTTGGAGAATCTGCTAAAGGGATTGTCTGTTTTCATTTTTGACGATCCGGATAAATATACGGAGATTCAAGATGCGACAATGAAGGAATTGAAAGAAGCACTTGAAACGGTTATAAATCTAATCTCCGCAGAGGATTTTTTCGTCTGTGCCGCCTTAGCCGAGAGCGTGGCAAGAATGGCGGCGATACCAAAGTGATAGGCAATGAGACAATGATAGGACAAGTTGCCACATTCATGGAAACTTTAAAGCTAACTTATAATGAGATAGTGTATCGTATTCCATATAGAAATCTATTATTAATGCAAAAGGATATTCTACACCAAGTCACAGGTGATCTGATTATCGAGCGAGACGGACGTTATTTATTGAACCGGACAAAGAAAGAGGGGTAATTTATGGCAAAACTTAGTTTTGATGTTTCTGCCAAATGGCAAGAAGTGCAAAAACTCAGAGAAGAGGTAGAAGCTCTGAAAACGGCTCTTAAAGACTTTAATGTTGCTGGTGACATGAAGGGTTTCGAAGAGTTAAATAAGAAATATCAGGAATCGACACAGAAACTGAAAGAATATGAGCAGCAGGTTCGAAATTATCAACGTATTATAGATCAGCTTAATGTATCTAATGGAGTAATGGAAGGCGCACGACAGATGGCATCGGAGCTTAATAATGCTACGGATGTATTTGTTGAACAACAGTTGAAAGTCAAAGCCTTAAATGAAGATGTCAAGAAACTAAATAAGTCTTATTTGGCATTGTCTGATATAGACAAGAGGGGGCAAAAGGGATCAAATATCTTGACTGAATTAAAGGAAATAACTCACCAATATACAATAGAAAATGAGGCTCTAAAAAAACTCAGAAAAGAATATTCCGACAATATAAAAATAGAAGGGGTGGCAGCGGATTCTCTTGTTTCCCTGAGAAAACAGTTATCATTACTTAATGCAGAATATGATCGTCTGTCCGCTTCGGATAGAAAGGCTGCGATCGGAACCGATTTGCAAAAGCAGATACAGTCGTTGAATACCGAGATTAGTGCGGCAGAACAGGCTACCGGCCGATATCAAAGAAATGTAGGAAACTACGCTTCTGCCTGGAATGGTTTGGGAATGTCGGTACAACAAGTAGCGAGAGAATTGCCATCTTTAGCTATAGGATGGAATACTTTCTTTTTGGCCATATCAAACAACCTCCCTATGCTTGCAGACGAGTTAAAGAAAGCGTCGGCAGAATACAAGGCTTTTAAAGCGGCTGTTGCGGCCGGGAACAATGATGTAGCTAAAGTTGCGCCAGTATGGAAACAGTTAATTTCGTCTATTTTCAGTTGGCAAACAGCACTTGTTGTTGCAATAACAATGCTGTCTGTCTATGGAAAGGATATTATCGAATGGACGAAGAATTTGTTTGGAGCTGATACAGCGCAAAAGAGGTTGAATGAGTCATTGAAAGAATTTAATAATTTAGTAGAAAAAGGACAAGCCAATGCTAAATTATTGTTCGATGCGGTTAAACGTACTGAAGAAGGGACACAAGGACGGGCGAATGCCATACGTGAGATAAACAAAGCGTATGGGGAATACTTGCCTTATCTACTATCAGAAAAGTCGTCTTTAGATGAATTGAACAATGCTTATAAAGTTGTAACAAAATCAATACAAGAGGCTACAGCAGCAAAGGTCCAGCAAAAGGCGATTGATGAAGCGACAGAAGATAGTATTAAGAATCAAGTATCAATTATGGATGATTTGGAGAAATCCGTGTCAAAAACATACGGAATAGCAAATCAACAACTTTCTTCTGAAATAGTAAAAGGTTTTAGGGATTCAATAGAGGAATCATACAATCAAGGAGAAAATTCTATAAAAGCAGCTTCTGAAGCAATCGCAAAAATAAGAGATAAGTACCAAATTAAAGATCCTCTTGCTTTAGCGAACTTAGGTAACGAGTTGAAGAAGTTTTCGCTTGAAGTGTATAAATACAATAATGATGTTAGAAGAATCAGAGAACAATATAACCCATTCTTTGACAAAGAACAGGCAGACCAAGCCATAATAGAGAATAAGAAACATTATGAGACGATGAAGTCTCAAGCGGAATCTTATCTAAATTCAATAGCTGCGGACCAAAAGAAATTACTTGACGCAGGGAAATTTGAAGGGATAGATGAGGAAACCGTGAGAAGATATAAAGAGGCAAGAGCTAATATACAAGAAGCAACCAAGCAATTGCAAGTTTACGATTCTTATGATAAACAAAATAAAGCCGCAGAAAAAGAAGCCGAAAAGCAAGCAAAAGAGCAAAAGAAGATTCAGAAGCGAATAAACAACGAACTGCTCGAACTTCAACGTCGTAACGAGCAATCCCGGATTGATCTGATGGAGGAAGGTTCCGATAAGCGCATTGCCCAAATAGAATATGATTACGATCGTGAAATAGAGGCTATCCGTAAAAAGGAGAAAGAATGGAGAGAAGCACAAGGAGGAAAACTGACGCAAGAGCAGACTGTTGAAATAAAAACGGCCGTTACGCAGGCAAAAACTACCCGTATGCGTTCTACTCAAGAAGTGGAATATGAGCAGGTTGAAGCCCAGCGTAAGGCTATGAATGATTATTTGAAAGAATATGGTTCTTATCAGGAGAAGAAAATGGCTCTTGCAGTCGAATATGGTCAAAAGATCGCTAATGCTGAAACGGAAGGCGAAAAATTGATGCTTGGTAAGCAATGGGATAAAGAATTGCTTGATCTTGAAATTAAGACCAAAAATTCTTCAAATGCTATTATTGCTCTTTTTGGAGATATGCGCGATAAATCTTTGAAGGAGCTGCAAGAACTTGCTTCAAAAGGTCAGGAAGCACTTGATTTTATCAAAAATGGTAAATGGGACGCAACTGTTGGCTCAAAACTAGGTATAACAGAAGATGAATTTAGACGCTGGCAAGAAGCACCGGAAGCTATACGGCAGGCCAGTGAATCGCTAAGGGGAGTAAAAGATCAAGCAGAGACTTTACAGCCTGCATTTGATAAAGTAACACAAGGCTTAAAACGTTTTTTCGCCGCAGGGAATGATCCTAAGAAATTAACGGAATCATTGCAGCTTATAAATGAAGGTGTAAATGAGGTTACTTCTTCGGTCCAATTTTTGTCAAATTCATTTAGGAAATTGAGTGATTCTTTTGATATTAGTGCTTTTGAAAATATAGCTGATAGTTTTGATACTATATTTGACTCTATTTCTGCAGGAATGGAGGGTGCTATGTCTGGAGAAAAAATTGGAGAATTAGCGGCTTCTATCGGGAAAAAGTTGGGTATGGTTGGAGAAAAAGCCGGAGCAATGTTTGGCCCCATTGGAGCCGCAGCCGGAGCAGCTATTGGCGTCGTTTCTTCTTTGGCTTCCGCTATCGCTAAAATTCATGATAAAAAAAATGAAAAGCGCATCCAGAAATTACAGGATCAGATTGATGTACTTGATGCGTCATATGAAAAGCTGGGAAGGTCTATAGAAAAAGCCTATTCGACTGATGCTTCTCAACTAATAGATCAGCAAAATAAACTTCTTGAGCAACAAAAACTTCTTATTCAGCAACAAATCAAGGAAGAGCAAGACAAGAAAAAAACAGATGACAATCGTATAAAAGAGTGGCAGAAACAATTAGACGATATTAATGCTCAACTTGAAGAGAATAAAGAAAAAGCGATAGAGGCCATCACTGGGACAGATGTTATGTCCGCTATTGATGAGTTTGCTAAGGCCTATGCCGACGCATGGGCTACAGGAGAAAATGCCGCAGAATCATCCGCTAAAGCTGTTCAAACACTCATTAAAACCGCTATCATAGAGTTTTTAAAAAAGAAGCTGTCTCCTTCGGTTCAAGATTTCATGAAGCAGTTGGCCGACTATATGTCCGATGGTATTATATCACCATGGGAAGAAGCCGAATTGAATAAGTTGAAGGAAAAGATGGACAAGGAGGCACAAGAAATATTTGAAAATTCTGGCAAATGGCTAAAGGATGAAAGCAAATATGAGCAACAGGCAACAAGCGGAGGATTTGAAGTAATGTCTCAAGATTCAGCGAATGAATTGAATGGGCGATTTACGGCTTTGCAAATGATTGGGGAAGAAATTCTTTTGTATTTGCAGAGTTCTAACCAGATTGCAAATCTGCTGTATATAAGTGCAAGTATTGATTCGATAAATATAAGAATTGCGTCATTGTATGATATTGCAGATGAAACTCGCGTGATGATGGCTAATATATATATAGAATTGCAGCAAATTAGTGATAATACCGGAGATACGGTAAAGCAATTAAAAGAAGTAGTTTCCAAGTTGACAAAGATAGAAAACAATACAAATAATTTATAGTATGAAAGTTCATGATATAATGCAGAAAGCAATCTCTTTAGGTGCTTGTTGTGAGTCAGGAAAAGCTACAGACTGGAAAAGTTTGTGTTGGCTTTTCTTTTCCCCACAAGGCCGGGAGTTTTGCGAACATAACAACTATCCACCCCTAGAATCATTTAGGGGGATGGCCAAGAATGTGAAACCGTTTGGGGTTTATGTGGATTGTGGATATATTGAACTCTGCAATAAACCGAATGTTGCAGTAGTAGGAAATACCATTGCGAGCTTGTCTTATGATGATAATACAAAGGTTCATAAGGTAATGCTTATGCACGGGGGAAAGGCTAAAATAGAAGCAACTAACTATTCCGTGATATTAGTTGTAAATATCGGAGGATGTGAAGTCGATATTATAAATGACGGAACTGCAAAAATATTATAGATTATGTTGGGAGACTTATTTATAAACAGTAATGATGCTTGGGGAACATATAGGGTTGCTATGGGGGAAAGCTTTATTCAGAACCTTCTTACTCCTGCCGGCAATAAGGATTTTATAGAAAGCGAAAGCCGCCTTGAAAACGGGAAGATGGTAATATATAACAATCCTAAAATTTCAAGTCGTGATGTGACATTGACGTTTAATATTCACGGCGATACTCCCGAAGAATATTTGTCCAATTATGCAAAGTTTGTTTCGGAACTTCAAAGAGGGAAAGTTATAGTTCGGGTTCCGGCTATTGGTATATCCTTTACCCTTGTGTATAAAAAATCTACAAGTTTTGCCCTTGATCGGTCACGTATGAACAGCCGGTTGTCCGTTAAGTTTGAAGAGCCTAATCCTGATGATAGAGATTAATTCACGACAATAAAATGATTGTCGTATTTAGGAAGTTCAGAAAATTGGACTTCCTTTTTTTATCCCTGAACTTTGAACATATGATTGATATAAGGGACATATCAGACAGAATCAAGTTGTCAGTATCAATAGGATCGAGTTCATTGCATCGATTTGAGCTGATGAAAGAGGATTATATTAGTATTGTATTCTCTTTAGAAACTCCGGTACAATTGGAGATAGGCGACAATGTGGATTATGAAGGCTCGCTTTATTATATAACAGATAAGGTATACCCAACATTTAATACTTCTAATGGTGGATATGATTATACACTTAGGCTAGAATCACATTATTATCGATGGAAGAATCATATACTTTTTTATGATCGACAAGGAAATAAAGAAGCATCTTGGAGCCTTACCCGTTCCCCGGAAGCGCATTTGAGCATTGTCGTTTCCAATCTCCGTGCAATAGGATTTACTTTTAAAGGCAAGGAATATCAAGCTATAGTGGATAGCACTGTTGATCCTGTAGCTAAATTGGTGCAGTATAACAACACAAACATCATAGATGCTCTAACAAAAATAGCGGAGGCATGGGAATGTGAATGGTGGGTTGATGGGGATAAAATATATCTTGGACATTTGGAACATGGGGAACCTGTAAACTTGGAAATAGGGAAGGAAATATCTTCAATGTCAAGGAGCCAGAGTCAGGATATTTTTGCAACAAGACTATATGCTTTTGGATCGTCTCGAAATCTCCCTTCTGACTATCGGAAGGGAGAAACGGGGGCAGTCGTAGAGGGTGTAGTCCAAAAAAGACTGATGCTTCCTGCTGGGACTCCGTATGTGGATGTTATCGAAGGCTTGGAGGAAGAGCAGGTTGTTGAAGCGGTCATTATCTTTGAGGACATCTATCCTCGTGTGACCGGAACGATAACTGAAGTAATTCCTAAGGAAATCACGGATGAGGATGATTCTGGCGATCCTATCACATTCACTGTATATCGGTTCAAGGATGCGAATTTGACATTTAAAAAAGAATATATTCTTCCCGGACAGGACTTGCACGTCATATTTCAGACCGGTCCCCTTTCGGGAATGGATTTTGCCTTGGAATTCAACCCGGAAAGATTGCCGGAAGATAACCCGGAAGCGCAAGTGTTTGAAATAGTACGCAATGATACTTATGGACAGACTTTGCCAGAAAGCCCACTTATTCCAGGTATAGGGAATAAATATATCTTGTACAATTTTGATACCCGTTATGTAAATGACGCTCTAATTCCACAGGCTGAACAGGAACTTTTGGAAAGAACGATTGCATATAAGGACAAGGTCGTTTCTGATCCTTCGACATATACATGCAGTCTTAATTCTTACCGGGCTTCCGGTTATGATGAAAACAATGGGTTGTTAAATCCAGAAAAAGAAATCAATCTGTTGCCGGGGCAGAAAGTAAACCTTATAAATAAGGCGTATTTTGAGAACGGTCGTATCTCTCGTGTAATCGGCTTTGAGAAGAAGTTGGATATCCCCTACGATTCCCCTGTATACACAATCGGGGAAAGTGCAGCCTATTCCCGATTAGGGGAACTGGAACAAAAGTTAGATAATATTCAGTTTAAAGGGAATACTTATGTGAATCAAGGTGGCGGCTTTGGTGTTTATATCGTGAAAAAGGATGATGCTACTGCTGCTTCAGATGAAAATGTTTTTTCCGCACTGCGTACACTATATGAGATAAATAAGGCTTATGTAGACATAAGTGATATGTATCTTCGCAAAGATATCGACGATACCGCCCACGGGAATATACTTTTTGACAAGAAGATCGGCTCTTCCATTTTCATAGATGGCTGGGAAGGTAAAGGCTGGGAGATCCAGAGTACGGGCGCCGCCATATTGGATTCGCTTCGTGTGAGGAGTGATATCTATGTGGGGGGCAATACCGGATCGCCAACTTTTGCATCCGGTTTTACCGGTTGGGGATGGCAGATAGACACACCGACGGCCACCGGGGAGATGGACAACCTCTTTATTCGAAAGACATTCACTGCTTACGAGATTGTCTATTCCCAGATTTACGGTTTAGGAGGTAGCCAGATTGTTTCTGACATCAACAAAATAGCCAGAGTAGAAGTGATGTCTGACCGTTATCGCTGTTATATGGACGATATGGATGGTCTTATGCTTATGAACCTGCGTAAGGGTGACGGTGTCAGAATACAGACACGGACGGGAACGACCAGTATCAAGTATCTTTTCGGACGTTGTATCGGTGTAGACAGTGACTATTTTGATATAGCTATTCCTCTGATAGAAGGGACAGGGCAACCGGAAGCCGGAGATTTTGCCCTTCGTTGGGGTAACAATGAAGATACGGACCGGCAGGGATTAATATATCTAACAACGGCCGATAGCGGTGCGCCATTTATCGATGTGTACGATGGTATTACTGATGCCAGCACCGAAGGCAAGTTGAAAGCCCGTATTGGACACCTGACAGGAATCAGGACACAGAGAGGCGATCAGTTGTCTGGTTATGGGGCTTATTTGAACGGGATATACGTTGAAAACTCGACATTCATTCTTCAAAACGGAGATACCATTGAGCAGACCTTTATTGCCATGAACGGCAAGTTTGAAAGCCTTATTGATAGCATCCGTAACGACATATCCGCAGAAGGTGGTAACATCCTTGTAAACTCTTCTTTCAGCCAGAATACAAACTATTGGACAGCCGCAAATAACGTTCATTTTATCAACGTAGGTGGAGAATATCTTTGGCTGGATGGTAGCTTCTATGTAGAAAAGGATCAAGTTGCCGATATTTATAATGACAACGGTCAAAACGTTCTGCGAATAAGGAACACGTATATCCTTCAGCAGAATGCTATAATGAATATCCCGGATCACACGGAAGAAGAAGAAAAGACGTATTCTTTCTCTTTGTTCTATAAGGTGCTCCGTCCCGGTTCTTGCGGTTTCGGTATCCCGGGAACCGAGTTGTATCATGAAGAGCAGCTATCGGAAAGCGACAGCTATCAAAAGTTGTCTAAGGTCGGGAAATGGAACGGGGAAGGTGATTTTGAACTGAGATTCACTGGTGAGATACTTATTTATGGTGTAGGGCTGTTTTCTGATGAGATTGCGGATGCTATTGTACATCTACAAACTCAAATCACACAAAACGAAGAAGAAATTAAGTTACGTGCAACTAAAGATTATGTTGATGCCGAGACCGGTAAAATTTATACTAAATATGATACCTCTTTATCTTTAAAGGCGGATAAAGCTGAACTTACTTCGTTTAAGGAAGAATATGACGAATTCCAGCAAGTTGTACGAAGGGATTACGCTACTCAGTCCTGGACAAGTAGTAAAATACAAACCGAGGTGGGATCTTATGTTGATGGAGCTTTAGTTGGATATGCTACAACAAGTTGGACAAGTAGCCAGATATCATCTTCTGTAAAAGGACTTGCAAGTGAGAGTTTTGTTAATCAAACAGCAGAGGGTTTAAATATCAATATAAATAATTTAGGGAATAGAGTTGATAGTGTTGAAGGTGAATTAGATTCCGTGACAGATATAACCGGTGCATTTTATTCTTTTGGATCAAACAAAATGAGGTTAAATAGGCGTATAGAAATGGGATCTGGTTCTAATTCATCCTTTGTCTGTTTAGCGGGTATGTCTCCTGATATTACAGGTCCTGCATTTTGGGCGGGGAGCTCATGGGAAGATAGAGCAAATTCTGCTATACGTTTGGGGCATGATGGTGCGGGATGGTTAGCTAAGAAAAATGTTTTTTGGGATATCGGTGGGAATCTATCTATAACTGGAAAAATTCAATCATCAAATAATGGAAATAGATTTGTTATTGACCCTTCAGAAAGAAGTTTTAAAATGATTAATAATTCTAATTCATTAGTGACTGAATTTAAATTTGATAATGTTTCTGGTTATCAGTCAATTCCAGCTTTACACATGTATTTGAGAAATAGCAGTTCTGGTTCTACAGTATACAGGTATTCAATGGGGATAGCAGGATTTTCCGTCCATGATGTTAATGGAAAAATTTTAAGTTCGTTATCAACAGGATTGATTCTTACTTCAATTCCAACCATAGATCCAAAATCATTGGGAATGGTTTGGAGAGATGGAAATATATTAAAAATTTCATTAGGATAAATAATTAAAAAAACAAATCATTATGAAACAAGTAAATTTCAAAGAGTTAAATGTAGAATATGGTGTAGATAAGTTTCAGAAGGCTGATTTGACACATGAAATTGGAGATGCGATAATCAAGAGCGCAGAATCCGTTCCGATGTATGATCTGGCACATATCATCTACCATTCAACGGGGGCAATAGAAATATCAGATAATGACTATCAACAGATGATGAAAATAATCTGTACGTCGTTTAAAATCATTATAGCAAAGGCTGTTGAAGCCGGAACGACAGATGTGGAAACTAAAGATAAGGAGGAATAAGTTATGGCACTCGAACAAGTATCATCAGTGGTCAAGAGCACATACCTGAACAATGTGGCAGGTTACGAAGTACAGTACAATATCACACAGGATGAAGGGGAAAACGTTAAGTCGGTAACGGGTACAGTCAAGAAGGCAGATGTTCGTTTCGGCTACATAATCATCAATGCAGACGGGACCAAGAATATATCATTTGACAAGTCTATACCGGATGCTGATAGCGAGGCTATATATACAGCGGCATTGGCGGATGCAAAATCAATTTTTGAACAGAGGAATAAAATAGATTAACACCTATGGCAGCAGGAGATATCATATTATCAGACGGGACAACGATCACGCCGGAAGACTTGCAGAAGATTGCGGCAGCGGTGGAGGATTTGATTGCGTCTACGGCGAAAGATCCGGGGCAGTACGAAGAGGTAAGTTCACTTACCGGTGTGTCCTCTCTTCCCGCCTTTCAGGTATTGGGTAGCACATATAAGCTTGTACGTGTTGCTCTGTCTGTCTTGAAGGGTGTAGATGGACGTGAAGTATTCTTGCAGGTAAATCAGGATAAAACCTATATCCAATGGCGTTATACGGACGGTAATTGGCAGAATCTTGTCACTTTGTCCGATCTGAAAGGTACTGCCGGTGATACTCCTGTTTTTCGTACTGGTAGCACAGGCATTGAATGGAAGTACACCAGTGAAGAAGATACAGCTTATCGTGTACTTGTCTCTTACGATGATTTGAAGTTGAAGTTTTCCGATCTAACGCCGGAACAGAAAGACGAGCTGAAATTGCATTTTTCTGATTTGACGGAAGAAGATAAGGCAGAATTGAAGGGTGAAAAGGGGGATATTGGTCCGCAAGGTCTTAGAGGAGAACAAGGGATTCAAGGAGAAACAGGCCCGCAGGGACCTATTGGCGAAACTGGTCCACAAGGCCCTGTTGGGCCTAAAGGCGAGCAGGGAGTAAAAGGCGATAAAGGAGATACGGGAAGTGGTTTTAAGGTACTTGGATATTTTAGCACGCAGGAAGAATTAGAGTCTGGAATAGTTTCCCCACAAGCTGGTGATGCTTATGGCGTTGGTAAAGGTGCTCCGTACGACATTTATATTTATGATGCAATCAATTCCGTGTGGAAAAACAATGGTCCGCTTCAAGGTGCTCAGGGTCCAAAAGGCGACAAAGGTGATACCGGTCCTCAAGGACCTCAAGGTGAAAGAGGTGATATAGGTCCTCAAGGTTTGCAGGGTATTCAAGGCGATCCTGGCCCTCAAGGTCCTACGGGAGAACAGGGCCCGAAAGGCGATAAAGGAGATCGAGGTCCAGAAGGTCCGCAAGGCCCAGCAGGAGAAGATGCGGCTATTACGGTAGATGCTCCAAAGGACGGAAAAACCTACGGGCGTAACAATGGGGCGTGGTCGGAGATAGTGGCGAGCAATCAGTACCTTGACTTGACAACTTTATTTCCAAATGAAAGTGGTGCATTATCTGAGGAAAATTATCAAAAGGTAGTTGATGCTTATGAAAATAGAGTGTCTTTAGCACGTGTTAACACTGTGTATTTCCCTTTTAGTATGACAAAGGATGAAGAGTCATATGGGTTGACTATCAATATGTCTGGACTTAATAGCTTTGAGTTAAATGCAAATTTAGTAGTAAATGTAAAGAGGATTTCCGTTTATACAGACGATAAAACATATGTCTGTGCCTGGAATTCCATGAATCTTGTTAATAACGGTGATGGTACAAAATACCTCTCCGACAACGGTCAATACCGCACTCCCCCTACCGCCACCCCCACCACTGCGGGGTATATGTCGGCGGAGGACAAGAAGAAGGTGGATGATATAGTAAATTTCGGCACAGGGAGTAATGCTGTCACCACTCTTGTGAATATACCGACAAGCAAGAGGTTGGTTAAGGCTACTCTATCCTCCGCTTCAAACCTGTCGATAAATGAGTCTGCAAGGGCACTGAATGTAGGCGAAGAGATATATCTTGATTGTAATCCTACCGCTTCTTTTACGCAGCCTATCCCTACTACTGGTAGTTTTAGATCAATGTCCGGTAGTTCTATTACCACTACTTCCGGCGTGCCTTTCGAGATGTCCATCTTGAAGATCGCTACGAGCGGTGTCATGTATTCAATAACCGTTAAAGAGAAAGATTGATATGTTGAGAAGAAGGACGATGTCGATGGTAAATAGAGACCCTGTATTAATTAAGCTAACAACTTCTCCAGGAGTATCTCAGCAATATGAATTATTGCCTGGTTATAAGTTTGTGGATTTGCTAATCGTTGGAGGTGGCGGCGGAGGTGGCACAAACAGTGGTGGCGGTGGAGCTTCTGGAACAATAGCATTTGCTCGTAATATAAAAATCTCTTTGCTACCGAAAACTTTGACTTGTAAAATTGCAAAGCCTGTAAATGCACAAACTGATGGGGATAGTACAACTCTTGAAATAAACGGGGATACGATAATCTGTGCTGGAGGGCAAAGAGGTAATAGTCATGGAGCAGGAGGGCTTGGTAATGGCTCTAAAATACCAAACAGTATATATACCATTCTATCAAAGTTGGTAGAAAACCCATCTTCCGATATCGCGATTTGTAATAATGGTGGAGGCTCTCCTGGTTATTGGAATGGTTCTTACGGTTATGCTGGTGGTTCAGGCGCATCTATGT